>FLNU01001240.1_pt1 | contig 28710 bp, 21 predicted proteins | sample 1140361 | NCBI WGS metagenome assembly FLNU01 (sample SAMEA3878206, study PRJEB12797) | bioreactor metagenome | biome: Moose rumen | place: Sweden | collected 2011-10 | reverse complement strand
CAACGGCAAGCACCCGATTCTGAAAGACCCGAACGGCAAGAAATTGAGCGTCCCCGAACAAATCGACTTCCTTGAACACCTCGTTGACACTTATTACATTGATTCAATCGAAGACGGCTTGGCAGAAGACGACTGGGCAGGCTGGGTTGAACTCACGAAGAAAATCGGCGGCAAATGCCAGCTCGTCGGCGACGACCTCTTTGTTACCAATACCAAATTCCTCGAAAAAGGTATCAAGATGGGCGCGGCTAACTCGATCCTCATCAAAGTCAATCAGATTGGTTCACTTACCGAAACTCTTGAAGCTATCGAAATGGCACACCGTCACAACTACACAACCGTCACTTCGCACCGCTCCGGTGAGACTGAAGACTCTACGATTGCTGACATCGCCGTTGCAACGAACAGCGGACAAATTAAGACCGGTTCACTGAGCCGCACAGATCGTATGGCGAAGTACAATCAGCTTATCCGCATTGAAGAAGAACTCGGCAAAAATGCAGTTTACGAACGCGCTCCTCTTCTCAACAAATCTTTCGGTCGTTAATTAATCTTAATCGCTGATTTTCCAAAGTCAGCAAAAAAGGCGTCACGTCCAAATAGGGCGCGACGCTTTTTTAGTGTCAATTTATATCTTGCGCATAAAGTCTAAATCTGCGCGGAGTTGGCTTTTCAATTCGTCAACAGAATCAAAAGTTTTTTCATCACGAATTTTTTCAATAAAACTTACAGAAATTTTTTCGCCGTAAATGTCATCATTAAAATCATCAATAAAAATTTCCAACCGCCGCTTGGCAACCTTAAAAGTCGGATTGTCGCCGATATTCGCAATGCCTTTGAAAATTTTTTCACGAACTTTGACGCGGACAACGTAAGCCCCATTAGGCAACATTGAATGCTTATCGTCAATTTCCAAATTCGCCGTCGGAAAGCCTAACTTCCTGCCGCGTTTGTCGCCGTGTACAACTTGCGAAGTGTACGTAAATTCGTGTCCTAAAAGTTCATTCGCCTCACTTAAGTTACCGCCAGCAATTAACGCGCGAATTTTTGTACTGCTGACTGTTTTTCGCCCAATCGTTACCGCCGGACAAACTTCAGCCTTAAAGCCGTAATTTTCGCCCTCACGAATCAGCATTCGTCCGTTGCCGCGCCCAAATCTCCCAAATGTATAATTCGGCCCCGTCACTACGTAAGAAGGCGCAATTCTTTCACTCAACATTGATAAAAATTCTTCAGGAGACTTGCGGCTTAATTCTTTTGTAAACGGAATTTCTATCAAAACTTGTACGCCTAAACTTTCAAAAATTTCACGGCGCAAATTTATATTCCCAACGGCAAGAGGCGCATTTTCCGGCGCAATGATACTTAGCGGGTGATTGGAAAATGTCAGCACCATTGCCGTCCCGTTAATCTGCGCGGCAATCTCAACTGCGCGACGAATTATGCTGGCGTGTCCTATGTGAACTCCGTCAAACATTCCCAACGCTACGACGGGCTTTTCATAAGACATACGCATAAATTTTTTTATTATCTCCAAAATTCTAACTCCCTATAGCTTTTAAATTCAAGCTTTAGGAAAATTAATTACGCATTACGAATTACGCATTACGCATTAATCCTTATTCCCTAAATAATTTTTCACGAATTGCTGAGCCGTCCGCCCGTTCCTGCCCGAGTGCGACATTTCCCAACGTAACCCCTCAACTCGCAAAGTCTCCGCATCAAGTTCAATATTATTTTTCTTCAGCATATGACGAATAATTTCAAGATATTCATTCTGCGAAGGCGGATAGTAATGCACAATCAAGCCGAATCTGTCCGAAAGTGAAATGGTTTCGTTTACACTGTCATCATTATATCTGTCCTCAAAATCTTTTTCGCGTATCAAGTGCCGCCTGTTACTCGTCGCGTATATCAAAACATTTTGCGGCAATGATTCAACGCCGCCTTCAATCGCCGACTTCAAATATTTGTATTCTGATTCGGATTCGTCAAAAGATAAATCATCCAAAAAAATTATAAACCGCTTACTAGCAAAATTCCTGAGCGTCTCCATAACGGCGGGCAAATATTTTAACTGCGGTTTCGTAAGTTGGACAAGCCTAAGTCCTCTTGAATAATTTTCGTTGACAAGAGCCTTGACGCTGGAAGATTTACCCGTACCACGCGCCCCCACAAGTAAAACATTATTTGCGGGCTTACGGTCGATAAATGCGGCGGTATTCTTCGTAAGCAATTCTTTTTGGTGTGCATAACCTATCAAATCATCAAGGCGTATATTCTCAAAATATTTTATGCCGACAAGATTTTTATTAGATTCGTCAAATCTAAATGCCCGATAATCCGCAATGTCCCCGCAACCAAATTTTTTGTAATGCGAAATTACAGCGTCAACAATTTCATCAACTCCGCGCAGATTTTCCAGTTTATTCAAAAGTTCGTTAAATGATTCGGAAGTATTCTCAATGGTCGGCTTGTAATTGCCAAGAAAATTATACGTCGCATAAAAATATTTGTCGAAAAATAAAATCTTTATGTCGTGTTTGAAAATTTCACGTAAACTTTCACCAATCTTGCCGTCATTGCGCTCAATCGTCGTCGAAATTAAATTCGGTTCATGTGCCAATTTGTAAATTATGTAACTGCGATAAAGATTGCCGCTTAATCCTGCGCGTTCGGCAATTTCTACAAGCTTTGAAACGTTTATATCTTCGTCGTCAAGAAAATTTCTGCAAACAATTAAATCTTTAAATGTACTCAAAATTTATCTCCCCAATGTAGTTAAAAGTGCTTCGCAAGTTCCTTCAATAGCCCAATGTCCTGAATTGGCAGGTATGAAAAAACTTTCGCCCTTCGCATAATTCAAAGTTTCTTCACCAACTGAAATTTTTCCTTGCCCGTCCAAAATTAAAATGCTTAAAAAGTTTTCATTAACATTTCCTTCAAGTCGCGCAGAAATTTTCCCGTCCAAATTAATTTTATCGACGGTAAAATATTTGCAAGAAACAAGGTGAGGATAATTTTTTTCATCATAATCAAAAGGTTTTAAGTCGGCAACGTCCAACGCCTTTTCAATGTGCAAAGTTCTTTTCCTGCCGTAATCGTAAATGCGATACGACACATTAGAATTTTGCTGAACTTCCGCAAGTAAAATTCCTTTGCCGACTGAATGAATTGTTCCCGCAGGTATGAAAAAACTTTCGCCCTTTTTGACCGGAACTTTCTGCAAAATTTCTTCCAAAGTATTTTCCTTAATCCTTTCGGCAAATTCTTCTTTGGTGACTACACGATTAAGTCCGCGATAAATAAAAGCGTCGGGCGCGGCATCAAGGATATACCAAAATTCATGCTTGCCAAGTTGATTTTCAAATTTCTGCGCGTAATCGTCGGCAGGGTGAACTTGCACTGATAAATTATCCTGCGCGTCAATAAATTTTATCAGAATCGGAAAATTTTCGTAACCAAGATATTCACGCAAAGTTTTTCCCGCATATTCGCCATTAACGATAATTGACGAGCCGTCTTTATGCGCGGCAAGCATCCAAGCTTCCGCCAAAATTTTTCCGCCAAAATTTATTCCAAAATCCTCAATCAATCTCCGCCCGCCCCAAATATAATCTTTACAAGCAGGCGCAAGTTTTAAAATCGCTATTTTAATTACCTCATTTCAAAATTTTTCACGGCGTATTTTCTTTAAGCCATTCACTCCAAGACTGCGCGGAATTTTCATGCGCGTATTGATAAAAAAGAGTAATGTATTTTTTATATTCGGCGTTGTCAAATAAATTAGCACCGCCTAACATAAATTGTCGAGTCACAATATCTTCAAGCGGTAAATCAGGGTGTTTCAAAATATCGTACATTACCAGAAAATTTGTAGTGCGTCCGTGTCCTGCGTGGCAATGAAAATGTAACCACGTTTCAGAATCAATCTGCGATAAAAATTTTAAAAATTCGTCTACAACTTCAGGCGTTGGGAACGTCATATCCAACGCGTAAAATCTTTTGTATTTAAAACCAACCGATTCAGCCGCAACTTTTTCCGTCAAAGTATTTTTCGGCGTGAATGTTACCGCTTGAAAATGTTCAGTGTCGTAATTTCCCAAAGGTACAAACTCTGTTAAATTCCCGCGCAGATTCGCTAAAAGTTTTTCTTCTTCAAGTTCAATCTCCGAAGAAGTTTTGCCGACATTGGCGCGATTTTTAAGCACATACCAACTTACGGGGTATTCATCTGCGAAACCGTGCGACTCTTGACGCAAATCCAACATATAAATTTTTTTATCGTTGGGCGCAACTTTTTTCAGCCTGTCAAAAATTTCCTTAAAATGCTTTATCGTAGGTTGTCCGCTTGCCGACGCTTGAAAGCTGTCCAAATATTTTTTAGTCGGCGGATTATGATAAATATCTACAACAAAATCATCGCTCATCAATCGAAAATTTCGCAGCTCCATATCAGGCGTACCGTCAAGCCGCCATACTTTATCAGCAGCATTAACCGCAGAAAAAATTGTAAGCGAAAAAATCAGCGTCAAAAAAATAAAAATTTTTTTCATAATAACTCACTCCTTTAAATTTATGGTACAATGTTTTAAAAAATTTTTCAAGTGGTGATAATTTTGGACGAAAAAATTATTGTGACAAAGAGCGAATACATAGCTTCAGCCGTAAGTAAAAATCAATATCCCGAAGAAAATTTGCCTGAAATTGCTTTTATCGGCAGGTCGAATGTCGGTAAATCTTCGCTTATAAATTCTCTTTGCAACAGGAAAAATCTTGCGCGGACTTCGCAGACGCCCGGCAAAACGCAGACTATAAATTTTTTCCGCGTAACTTTGAAGGTTGATGAAAATTTTACGCCGATACATTTAGTTGACTTGCCCGGCTACGGTTACGCGAAGACCAGCAAAACCAATCGCCGTGTTTGGGCGAAATTTATTGAGGAATATTTATTGGCGAGTCAGAATTTAAAATTTGTGTGTCAGCTTGTCGATATGCGACACGCGCCTATGGATTCTGATAAAAAATTTTTTGAGTGGTTAGTTGAAAAAAATTTGCCCGTCCTCATCATTGCGACGAAGGCGGACAAACTCAGCAAGACTGAACAGAAAAAACAATTTACGATTATAAAAAATACTTTCGGCATTGAGGAACTTCCGATATTGCCGTATTCATCGCAAACCAATTCGGGGCGTGAAGAATTATTAAAGACGATTATTCAAAATTGAATACACGGAGTTTTATAAATTTTAGGAAAAAATACAGTGAATTTTATAGAAAAATGGAGTAAATCTCTAGTTTGCCGCAAAAAGTTGACAGCTTTTATTAAAAGATTTAGAATTCAACGGTTGAAAACATATCGTTCCGGAGAGAAGTTGATTTAGCCGTAGCGGATTTTGAGAAAGTAAAATCACTCGGTTGGAATGATAACTATATTTTCAAAAATTTGGATGAAGAAGAAACAATATGATAAAATTTTTACTGGTATTCATAGGCGGCGGTTTAGGCGCAATGGCGCGTTATGTCGTGACAACATTGCTTGCAGGTAAGTTGGGAAATTTTCCTATTGGAACTTTAACTGTAAATATCGTTGGCAGTTTTTTTATGGGAATTTTTGCGGGAATTTTTATCGGGAAACTCAGCGGCTCATCGGAACTTTTTAGAGTATTTTTTGCAGTAGGATTTTTGGGCGGCTTTTCAACTTTATCTTCATTTTCAATAGAAACGCTGACTTTATTTCAAAACGGTAATATCTTTTCGGCATTGTTAAATATAATAGCAACTTTTTCGACAGGGATTATTGCCTGCGCGGCAGGATTTATGTTAATGCGTAATTAGGAATTCGTAATTATTTTTTCTAAAAGTTTAAGGATAAATGAGTATTTGGCGGTAAATTCTTTTTGCCATAAAGCTTGATAAAAATTTCTTCGCGCTTAATCGGCGCAAATTTTTTTTGCCAATTTTAATGCGCTGTGATAGAATCAATAAAAATTTTAAGGAGGATTATATGGTAAAAAGAATTTATGTAGAAAAGCGCGAAGGCTTTAACGTACCTGCAAAAAATTTTCTTGAAGATTTCCGCGAGACGTTAGACATAAAAAATTTGGAAAAAGTAAGACTTTTTGTCCGCTATGACATTGAAGATCTTGACGACGCAGATTTTGAAAAAGTGCGCGATATAGTTTTTCGCGAGCCGAATGTTGATAATTTTTATTATGAATTGCCGAGCGATATTGATATGAAAAAAACTTTTGCGATTGAATATTTGCCGGGACAATTTGATATACGCGCAGATTCGGCGGCGCAATGTGTTCAGCTTGTGACAGGAAAAGAGCGTCCGATAATTCATTCAGCGCAAATTTTTTCTTTAATCGACGAAATTTCAGCTGAAGAAGTTGAAAAAATAAAATCATATTCGATAAACGCGATTGAGTCACGCGAGGCAAGTTTTGAACGTCCAAAAACATTAAAAATTTCAGTAGAAATTCCTGCCGACGTTGAAATTATTTCAGATTTTAATAATTTTTCTGATGAAGAATTAAAAAATTTCCTGCGCGAAAGAAATTTTGCGATGAGTTTTGAGGATTTAAAATTTTGTCAAAAATATTTTCGCGAAGAAAAACGCCCTCCGACAATTACGGAATTAAAGGTAATTGATACATATTGGAGCGATCATTGCCGCCACACAACTTTCACGACGATTATTGACGAAGTAACCTTTGAAGAAGGAAAATTTCGCGCAGAATTTGAAGAAACTTATAAAAATTATTTAGCTGAAAGAAATTCCGAAAAACCTGTAACTTTAATGGATTTGGGGACAATCGCGGCAAAAATTTTAAAAAGTCAAGGAATTTTAAAAAATCTTGATGAATCTGAAGAAATAAATGCTTGCAGTATTGAGATAAAAGCGGAAGTTGACGGGAAATTGGAAGATTTTTTGATAATGTTCAAAAATGAAACGCACAATCACCCGACGGAAATTGAACCGTTTGGCGGGGCGGCAACTTGTTTAGGCGGAGCGATTCGCGATCCTTTGAGCGGAAGAAGTTATGTATATCAAGCAATGCGCGTGACAGGAGCGGCAGATCCGCGAAAAAATTTTTCAGAGACATTGAAAGGCAAACTTCCGCAGAAAAAAATTACGCGAGGAGCTGCGCAAGGCTACAGTTCATACGGAAATCAAATTGGATTGGCGACGGGGCAAGTAAAAGAAATTTATCACGAAGGATATTTGGCAAAAAGAATGGAAATTGGCGCTGTAATAGCGGCTGCTCCTAAAAATAATGTTGTGAGAAAAAAACCTGTTGCGGGCGATGTTGTAATTTTATTGGGCGGCAGGACAGGACGCGACGGAATCGGCGGCGCAACGGGTTCAAGCAAAGTTCATACGGTAAAATCTTTGACGAAAAGCGGCGCGGAAGTTCAAAAAGGAAATCCTCCGACAGAAAGAAAAATTCAACGACTTTTTAGAAATCCTGAAGTCAGCAAAATAATAAAACGTTGCAATGATTTTGGCGCGGGCGGCGTAGCTGTAGCGGTTGGTGAACTTGCGGAAGGTTTGCAGATAAATTTGGACGCAGTACGCAAAAAATATGACGGACTTGACGGCACGGAGCTTGCAATTTCCGAAAGTCAAGAGCGAATGGCGGTTGTGATTGATAAAAATGATGCTGAAAAATTTATAAAATTTGCTGATGAAGAAAATTTAGAGGCTTATGTTGTCGCGACGGTTACAGATGAAAAAAATTTGGTAATGAAATGGCGCGGCAAAGAAATTGTGAAAATCAGCCGAAAATTTTTTGATACAAACGGCGTAAAACGTCACATAAAAGTTTTTGTAAAAAATGTTGAGGAAAATCATAAAATTTCGCAAAAAATTTCTTGGCTGGAAAATTTAAAAAATTTAAATGTATGCAGTCAAAAAGGATTAGTTGAAAGATTTGATTCGACAATCGGCGCGTCAACAGTTTTAATGCCGTTTGGCGGAAAAAATCAGCTGACACCTGCCGAAGGAATGGTTGCGAAAATTCCTGTAGAAAATGAGACAAAAACTGCAACAGCAATGACATTTGGCTTTGACGCGGAAATTTCGAGTTGGAGTCCGTATCACGGAGCGATTGACGCGGTAACAAGTTCATTGGCAAAATTGGTAGCAATGGGCGCAGATTTTTCAAAAAGTTATTTAACTTTCCAAGAATATTTTGAAAAACTTGAAAAAATTCCGGAAAAATGGGGAAAACCATTTGCGGCGTTATTGGGAGCATTTAAAGTGCAAAAAAATTTCGGAGTTGCGGCGATAGGCGGAAAAGATTCGATGAGCGGAACTTTTGAAAAATTAAATGTTCCGCCTACGCTTGTAAGTTTTGCAGTTTCGGTAGTTGACGCGGAAAAAGTAATTTCTCCCGAATTTAAAGGCGTTGGCAATAAAATTTATTTGATTGAATGCGAACGCGATGAATTTGGAGTGCCGAAATTTGAAAAACTTAAGAAAAATTTTAAAAAAGTTTACGATTTAATCTGCGCTGGAAAAATAATTTCAGCAAAAAGTTTAGGATTTGGCGGAATATCGGCGGCAATTTCCGAAATGGCGATTGGAAATGACATTGGATTTAAATTTACTGCTGAAGTTGATTTATACGCGAAAAATTATGGAAGTTTGATAGTTGAATCGAATTGCGAACTTGAATTTAAAATTTTGGGAGAAACAATTTCCGAGCCGATTATTGAAGTTGACGACGAAAAAATTTCTTTAGAAAAAATAAAATCTGCATACAGTGAACCTCTTGAAAAAATTTTTCCGACAAAAATTAAATTTGAAGAAAAATTACCGATTGAAAACGTTACAAAAAAATTTTTATCAGATAAACCGAAAATTAAAATTGCACGTCCGAGAATTTTTATCCCTGTATTTCCGGGCACGAATTGCGAATACGACAGCGCGAGAGTATGGCGGCAATCGGGCGGCGAACCGAAAATTTTTGTGATAAGAAATTTAACGCCTCAAGCGGTTGCCGAAAGTGTAAAAATAATGGTTGACGAAATAAAAAAATCGCAGATAATAATGTTGCCGGGTGGATTCAGCGGCGGCGATGAACCGGACGGTTCGGGAAAATTTATAGCGGCGATGTTCAGAAACCGGCAAATAGCGGAAGAAGTTATGAAATTTTTAAAAATTCGGGACGGATTGATTTTAGGAATTTGCAATGGCTTTCAAGCTCTGATAAAATTGGGATTGTTGCCGTACGGAGAAATTCGCGAACTTGAGGAAGATTCGCCGACATTGACGCATAATTCATTGGGGCGGCACGTAAGCACGATGATTCGGACAAAAATTGTAAATAATTCTTCGGCGTGGTTAAGCAGTTGCGAAGTTGGAGAAATTCACACAATCGCGGTATCGCACGGTGAAGGACGTTTTGCGGCGAATAAAAATTGGTTAGAAAAACTTTCAGCGAACGGGCAAATTGCGACGCAATACGTAGATTTTGAAAATAATCCGACAAATGAGTTGCCTTTTAATCCGAACGGTTCAGCTTGGGCGATTGAAGGAATTACGAGTGCGGACGGAAAAATTTTCGGCAAAATGGGTCATTCCGAACGTATCGGCGAAAATGTTTGCAAAAATGTTGCGGGCAATAAAAATCAACATTTATTTGAATCAGGCGTGAAATATTTTTCGTGAGGTAAATTTATGAATCCACCTTATTTTTCAATAATTATTCCGATGTACAACGTCGAAAAATATATAAGAATTTGCGTTGACAGTATCTTGAATCAGACTTTTAAAGATTTTGAAGTTATCATAGTGGACGATTGCAGCACTGATAACTCCTATAAAATCTGCAATGAACTTTACGGCAACAATGAAAAAATTCGTCTGTTTCGTCAAGATAAAAATTACGGAATACCATCCTTCGGGCGTAATTATGGATTAGAAAAAGCTGTCGGTAAATATGTTTGGTTTATTGATAATGACGATGCAATAGTTCCAGAATCACTTGAAAAGCTTTATAATATCACGCAAGCTGAGACGGGGGGGGTTGATGTTGTACACTGTCTGGGACGCTATAGAACTTCGCAGGATGATGATAAGCCGATTGACAGTTCAAAATTGACAACTCATTATGAAAAGCGTGAAGAAGGTTTTCTGGATAAAGATATTGTACGAAGAATTATTGAACATTGGATAAAAAAAAGAATTTGGGTTGCAACATGGACGAATGTTTACAATATAAATTTTTTGAAAGAAACAGGTATAAAATTTTTGGATTGTTTGACTGAAGATGTCCCCGTAGCTTTTGAAGCGTTATGTGTCGCAAAAAAATATTTAATGTTGCGTGAGGCGTTTTATATTTGGCGCAGACGTTCAAATTCACTTTCAAGCATGAACGACTTCAACAGATTCAAGATATACGTAAAAAGTTTTGTCGAAATTCCCAGAGTTATGGAAAAAGTTATGGAAAAGATTCCTGAACTAAAAAATAATCGAATGTTGAAGGAGCAAGCGGCTTTGAAGATTACCGATTTTATTTTTCCGGGCAGAACGGTTCCTTTTTACAACGGCGCGAATATAGACCTGAAAGTAGATAATGAAGTTTACGAGGCACTGTTTCCAATTTTCGGAGAAAACACAACCATAGCTAAATATTGGTTTCACGGATTTAATACAGTGTGGCGACAAGCAAATATTTTGCAACAACAAAATCAATTACTGTGTCAGCGCGAAAATTTGTATAAGAAACAGGAGCAGCTGATTAAACAGTTGCAGAGATTGTTAAATGAATACTTCAATAAATGATGAGAATTTTTCGTGAGGTAAATTTATGAATCCACCTTATTTTTCAATAATCCTTCCGATGTACAACGTAGAGCGTTACATAAAAATTTGTCTTGACAGTATCTTGAATCAAACTTTCAAGGATTTTGAAATTATCATTGTCGACGATTGCAGTACCGACAATTCGTATAAAATTTGTCAGGAACTTTATGGCAACAATAAAAAAGTTCGTCTGTTTCGTCAAGATAAAAATTCAGGTCCGGGCGCGGCTCGTAACACCGCATTAAAAAATGCACAAGGCGAATATATTATGTTTGTGGACGGCGACGACGCGATACTTTCCGATGCTCTTGAAAAATTGAAAAAAGCTACGGAAATTCAAGACAATATCGATGCCATTCACCTTAAGGGCTGGTACGAGACGACTCAAAACGACGACAAGCCCCTTGATATGAAAAAACTTAAACTTTATTGGGAAGACAACCCTAACGTCGGCTTTCTTACTGAAAATATTCCGCGCAGGTTGACTGAGAATTGGGCAACAAATAAGATTGGAAGTTTTGGTTGGATGTGTATTTATCGCCGAAAGTTTTTAGTTGAACATCAGATTGAATTTCCGACGGATTATATGTATTCTAGTGATCATCATGTAATTGTTGCCGCTTTATGTTTTGCGAAAAAATATCTTATGGTTCACGGTGTGGCAACTGTTTACAGAGTTCGTCCGGAATCTATTATGCACAATACGAAAATTACCTTAGCCATTAAAACTCTGCCGGTTTTTGTGAGGTGTTATAAAAAAATTTTTGACAAAGTCCCCGAGCTTAACGGCAATGACGCGTTGAAGGAACAATGCCTTATAAAATCTTTGGATAACGCTTTGCAAAAACACGCGCGACCGCTTTATAATGGTGTGAACATCGATGCGAAGTTAGATAAAGAAGTTTATGAAGCATTATTGCCGATTTTTGGCGAAAATACGACACTGGTTAAATATCTTTTTCACGGATATAATAACATGTGGAGGCAGGCAAATATTTTAGCGCAACAAAATTATTTATTACGCCAGCGCGAAGATTTGATTAAGCAACAAAATAAATTGATTGAACAGCTACAGAAATTGTTGGACAATTACTATAACAAAAATTAAGGATGATTTTATGGCTACACCTTATTTTTCGATTATTATTCCCATGTACAACGCCGAAAAGTACATAAAAGTTTGTGTTGGTAGCGTTTTAGCGCAGACTTTTCAGGATTTTGAAATTATAATCATAGACGATTGCTCCACCGATAATTCTTACAAAATTTGTCAGGAACTTTACGGCAACAATAAAAAAATTCGTCTTATCCGCCATGAAAAAAATCAAGGAGCGGGTTTTGCGCGTAATAACGGCATAAAAAATTCTCATGGAGAATACATTATGTTTGTGGACAGCGACGACGCTATTATGCCCTATTCGCTCGAAAAATTACGTGTAGCCACGCAACCTGAGACGGGGGGGGGTTGATTCCGTACACTTAAAAGGTTTGTATCTCACGAATCAAGATGACGACCTGCCGCTGGACGATAGAAAATTTAATTTGTTTTGTGAAAAAAATTCCGTCGCCGGTTTTCTTACTGAAGATATTCCGCGCAGATTGGCTGAAAATTGGGTGACTAATGCAATAGAGCCGGGATTGAGTACAACGATTTATCGCAGAAAATTTTTGTTGGAAAATGAAATTGAATATCCTGACTGTTGGGGAGAAGACAGAGTTTTTCAGTTGGCGGCAATGTGTTTTGCCAAAAAATATTTTGTGGCGAAAGATTTGTTTTTCTATGTCTATCGATTGCATTCCGGTTCATTGACGCATAATCCGGACATTGGAAAATATTTTACAAGCATGTTGATTGTCTCAGAAGGCATGAAAAAAATTTTAGACAAAGTCCCTGAGCTTGACGACAAAAGAATTTTGAAAGAGCAATGCATGTTGCCAACGTTTGAAGTACTTCTAAAATTTCTCGCAACTCCTTTTTACGACGGAAAAAGTGTTTCCTCCAAATTGGACGCTGCGGTTTATGAAACAATGTTGCCTATATTCGGTGTGAACACAACGATTGCAAAGTATTTTTTCCACAAGTTAAACACATTACAGCAGCAGGCAAATAATTTTGTTCAGCTTTTGAATAAACGCGAGACTCAATTTCAAAAACAAACTCGTCTGATTGAACAGTTAAAAAATTTGATGAGTCAATATGACAGCAAGCATTAGATAAGGAGAATTATGGTTGAAATTTTAATTGCGGCGGCGATAGCGGCGGGTGTCGTATTAATCGCCGGACCGTTTTTAATCCCGCTTTTACACAAATTAAAATTTGGGCAGAGCATACGTGAAGAAGGACCTGCCAGTCACAAAGTTAAAAGCGGTACGCCGACAATGGGCGGAATTTTTCTGATAGCGGGAATTGTCATTGCAACATTGCTCCGCGCAGATTTAACGCCGGAAATTTTTATAGCAATTTTTATCGTCGTCGGGCATTGGATTTTAGGATTTTTGGACGATTATATAAAAGTCGTAAAAAAAAGAAATTTAGGCTTAAAAGCGCGGCAAAAACTTTTCGGACAAATTATAATCGCCGCCGTGACAATTTACGTTGTAATAAATTATTTGGGAATAAAAACAACAATTTGGTTGCCGCTGATTGATTCGACAATAGACTTGGGAATTTTTTACTATATTTTGATTTTGTTGGTAATAGTCGGCGCGTCAAATGCGGTAAATTTAACGGACGGGCTTGACGGTTTAGCGTCGGGTTGTATGGCGATAGCGGCGAGTTGCTATGGCGTAATTTGTTTGTTGACTAATCATTATAATTTGGCGATATTCTGCGCGGCGACGGTTGGAGCTTGCATAGGATTTTTGAGATTTAATTTTCACCCTGCAAAAATTTTTATGGGAGACACGGGATCACTTGCATTAGGCGGCGCATTTGCGGCAATGGGAATTTTGACGCACACTGAATTACTTTTAGTCTTCGTAGGAATAATTTTTGTCTGCGAGGCTTTATCGGTAATTTTGCAAGTAATTTCATTTCAGACGACGGGCAAAAGAATTTTCCGAATGAGCCCGTTACATCATCACTTTGAATTGGGCGGCTGGAAAGAAGTTAAAGTCGTAATGGTATTTTGGACAGTCGGATTAATCGGCGGCATAATCGGAATAATTTTGTTGTTAGGTTCGTCAGTAACGATATGATGAATTTAGTTTTATACATACACGGCAAAGGCGGCAGTTCCGCTGAATCGGAACATTATAAAAAAATTTTTACTGATTGCGACGTTATCGGCTTGGAGTATAAAAATTCTTCAGAAATTCATAATGCCGTAAAAAATTTTAAAAGTCATTACGACAAAATTATTTTAATTGCAAACAGTATCGGCGCATTTTTCGCGATGAATGCCGACATTGAAGAAGAAATTTTTCAAGCGTATTTTATTTCGCCAATCGTTGATATGGAAAAAATTATAAAAAATCTTATGGAAATAAATAAAATTTCTGAAGAAGATTTGCAACGTGAGGGAACAATTCAAATTCCTTTTGGTGAAAAATTATCTTGGGAATATTTAAAATATGTCAGAGAAAATCCGCTCAAGTGGAATGTTCCGACAAAAATTTTATATGGCGAAAAAGATAATTTAACGACGCTTGAAACGATTAAAAATTTTGCCGATAAACATAATGCCGAAGTTACAATTATGGAAAATGGTGAACATTGGTTTCACACTGAAGAGCAAATTAAATTTTTAAATGCGTGGATAAAAAATGGGAGAGATTAGCTTGGAGACAAAAAATATTATAATTGTAGGAGTTGGAGGACAAGGTTCACTTTTGGCAAGTAAACTTTTGGGACATTTGCTGTTGAGTGAAGGCTACGACGTAAAAGTTTCAGAAGTTCACGGAATGAGTCAACGCGGCGGCAGTGTCATCACTTACGTAAGATTTGGCGACAAAGTTTATTCGCCGGTCGTCGATAAAGGCGAAGCAGATTTTATTGTATCGTTTGAAATTTTAGAAACTGCGCGGTGGATTTCTTACCTTAAGCCGAACGGGCAAATTGTCACGAATACCCAACAAATTGATCCCATGTCGGTAATAACGGGAGCGGCGACGTATCCTGAAAATCTTGTTGACAAAATGCGGGCTAAAGGCTTTAAAGTTGACGCTATGGATTGTCTTTCAATCGCAAAGCAGGCAGGTTCGGCAAAAGCTGTGAATATCGTATTATTGGGGAGACTTTCACATTACTTTGACATACCGCAAGAATCTTGGCAAGCGGCATTAAAAGCTTGTGTACCCGCAAAATTTTTAGATTTAAACAGAAAAGCCTTTGAACTCGGCAAGGCGGCAGTTTAATTTTTATCTTAGAATTATTTTTCAAAATAATATTTGATAGTCATTGCTAATTTAAGAAAGGTTGTGATATAATTTGTTAGAAAATTTATGTTATTTTTAAAGGAGTGGTTTAAATGAGTCCGGGAAAAATTTTCAAGAGAGTAGCGACATTATGTCTTGCTCTTGCAGTAGCAGTCGGAATTGCCGGTTGCGGCGGTGGCGGTGATTCCGGTGAAAAGTTTATTCACATAGCTACCGGCGGCACGGCAGGCACTTATTACCCCATTGGTAATTCGATCGCAGACCTTATTACAAGAGATGTTAAAGATGTCTCTGCCAGTGCGCAAAGTACAGGCGCGTCCGTCGCCAATATCAATATGCTTGCAGGCGGGCAAGTTGAAATGGCGATTGTCCAAAATGATATTGCCTACTACGCTTTGAACGGCACTGAAATGTTTGAAAAGAAAGTTGAAAATCTGCGCGGAATTGCGTCACTTTATCCCGAGACTTGCCAATTTGTGACGCTTGACGGTTCAGGTATTAATTCTATTTCAGACTTAAAAGGTAAACGCGTTGCAGTCGGTGCACAAGGTAGCGGCGTAGAATGCAATGTTCGCCAAATTCTTAAAGTTTACGGTATGACTTATGATGATATTAGCCCGCAATTCCTTTCCTTCGCCGAAGCCTCAACCGCTCTTCGTGACGGTACTGTTGATGTTGCTTGCTTGACTGCAGGTTATCCTACAGCCTCTGTTCAGGACATTGCGGCACAAAAACAAATTCGTTTAATTCCGCTTGATTCCGATAAAATTGATGCTCTGATTGCTGATTATCCTTTCTATACTCGCACAACGATTCCCGCAAATACTTATCAAGGATTTAGCGCGGAAGTTCCCACTGTCAGCGTTATGGCTATCCTTGTAGCTACTGACAAGCTCGACGCGCAAATTGGTTACGACATTACGAAGGCAATGTTTGCTCGCGGTGAAAAACTTTCGGCGGCTCACTCAGTCGGTAAATTGATTAAGAAAGAAACTGCGCTTAACGGTATGAACTTTATTAAGATGAATGAAGGCGCGGAAAAATTCTTGAAAGAATAGTCGACGAATTAACATAGAAAATTTTTAAACTCTCAGCCTCCTGATGCGGGGGCTTTTTTGTTGGAAGTGATACAATGAGGATTGCTATTTTTGAAAACATTATGACGGAGGGCGGACACGAAGTCGAATTTGACAGAATTTTGGTTGAGGAATTTTCAGCACTCGGTCACGACGTAAAATTTTATGTGCCGGAAAATTTTATCTTCAAGTTTAATTACAATGTCCCTTTTACAAAACTTTCGGGCGATGCCGTAGTTTATAACACTTCACGCGGGATTAGGAAAATTGCCGCGTCAATAAAGCGTGAAATTAATCGTCAGCGTTGGTACAGTCAACTTTTTAAGGAGCAAAAAAATTTCGACGCGCTGATTGTACCGACTTCGACTTACAGATATTTGAGGGCGTTGAATCACAGTTCCTTGAAAAAAATTTCAGTGCCGCTGATTTTTATTTTGCACGGAATTAATCCTAAAGAAGCTCCGAATTTTTTAGACGCGGCGGAAAAACTTTTGCCATATACCAACGTCAAACTTTGCGTGATAACTTTAGCTGAAAATATTTTCTCTTCAAAACTTCCAAATATTTTTCCGACATACCCGCCGACTTACACTGCGCGGGATTTAAAAAATTTTAATCAAAAAATTAATGAAGTGTTGACGATAGGATTTTTCGGACAATATCGGCGCGAAAAAAAATTGCGTGACTTACTTAACATTTTTGTTAATGCGAAGTACACGCGTAAAGTTAATTTGATTGTGCAAGGCTCTACGATTCACGAAGAAGACGCCGCAGATTTTGAAAATATCATCGCGCAGTATAAAAATTTTGACAGCTTAAAATTTCTTCATAAGGGATTAATCGGCGCGGAATGGCAACGGGCGATTATGGACGTTGACGCACTTTTAATGCCGTATTCTTCGCCGCGATACAAATATCATTGGGGCGGAATGCTTTTCACGGCGATTGGATTTAAAAAGCCTGTCATTGCGTCGAGTGACATTAATCCTGAAGTTTGGCAGAAATTTAAAATCGGTGAAACTTTTGAAAGCGGAAATCTGCGCGGACTTGATACGGCGTTGAAAATTTTTATTGATAACTTTGACGAAAATGTTTCAACATACAAAAAAAATTTGGATAAAGCCGCAGAAATTTTTTCTCCCCAAAATTTTGTTCGTCGACTGATTGATTTAAGTAATCCTTGAAAAATATTTTGGCGGGACAATCTCAGTAAGCCATACGCCATTTTTAGATTGAAAAAATTTATAACCGTCCTCGTGCATAATCTGCGCGGAAATTTTGTAAATTAAAGAGTTGCCTTTACGTCTTGCGGCAACTTTTTTTGCGGTCTCAATGTCCGCCGATAAATGAACATAAAGCCGCGTCCCTTTCAAAATTCCCTGCGCGGCGATAGAATTTGCATTGCGCTCAATCGTGCCGTGATATAAAAATTTCGGCGGAATCTTTTCCTCAAGCTCCACGTCAACTTTTATTGAATGTCCCTGATTGGCGCGAATTTTTGTTTTATCTTCATTGAAAGAAAATCTTTGCTTGTCATTTTCGCGCACAATTCTTTCAAGCGTCGCAAAATTAATTTTAACGCCCTTCAACAATTCCGCAACGTCAGCCCAACCGTTTTCATCCAATTTAATTCCTACAGTCTCCGGCTTATGACGCAGAATCAGCGAAAGGAACTTACTCAAATTTTTATCGCTATTCATAAAAAATCAACTGTCAGAAACTTTCTTAGTCTTTAAATATTCATCGATAGCCTTTGCAACTTTTTTGGAATAGTTGACGGCAAGCACAACATTTTTAGAGCCGATAACAACATCACCCGACGCAAAAACCCCTTCACGTGAAGTCCTGCCGTCGTCATCAGTAACAATCAAGCCCTTTTCGCTAACGTGTAAATCCTGCGTCGTGCTAACAATTTTATCCTTCGGACCTTGACTTATCGCAATAATCGTACTGTCGGCGGGCATAAGTACAGGCTCTTCCTCGCGAATCAAATTACCTTCTTCGTCATAAATGCGCGGTGTCAATATCGGACCTTCTTCAGTAAATTCTTTAATCGCCATACCCTGCTGAATTTCAATGCCGTCAACTGCCGCGTAATCCAATTCGCGTTGACTTGCCGCAATTCTTTGACGACGAGCGTAAAGCGTAACGTGACGCGCTCCGCCCCTTACAACAGTTCGCGCAACGTCGATAGCAGAATTTCCCGCGCCGATAATCGCTACATTGTCGCCTAAATCATAAGCTTCAGGATTTCGCAGATAATCAACCGCAAAATGAACATTACCTAAAGATTCGCCCTTGCAACCCGTTCTGTTCGGACGCCAAACACCGGTTCCGATAAATACCGCGTCATAGCCGTCATTAAAAAGATCGTCGAGGTGCAACGCGCCGCCTATCGCAGTATTGGGGCGAAAATGTATTCCCATTTCGCGCAGTTTAGTTTGATAACGATCAATAATATTTCGCGGCAAACGAAAAGCAGGGATACCGTAACGCATCATGCCGCCGATTTTGTCCATACGTTCAAAAATCGTAATGCGGTGTCCGAGTTCCGCCAACTTAACGGCAATGGTTATCCCCGCAGGTCCCGAGCCGATTATTGCAACTCTCTTTCCTGTATCGGGAGCTTTCTCCAAAATAATTCTGTCGAAATACGAATCCGAAATGTAATGCTCAATGTTGGGAATTTGTACCGCCGCGCCTTCTTTACGCTTACCTTGAATGCAATTTCCTTCGCACTGATTTTCGTGATCGCATACCAGCGAACAAACTATCGACAGCGGGTTATTGTCGAACAACATTTTACCGGCTTCCTGCGTCTTGCCGTCCAGAAAAAGCCGAATCATTTCAGGAACATTTGTTTTAATAGGGCAACCCTTCAACTGACAAAGCGGTTTCTTGCACTGCAGACAACGCCGCGCTTCATTAATAACGTGTACAGCCATTTTAAAAACTCTCCTTACAAATTTTTTTATTCTTAAATTATTCTAAGAAAAATTTTTTATACCTTCACGCCATTACAAAATTTTTATGATTTAATTTATTTCAAATCAGCTCAATAATTTTTTCCAACTGCATATCGTGAGAGGCTTTTTAACGTACCGCACATAAAAAATCGCCCCGTTATGGAGCGGTAAAATTTTTTATAAGTTTAATTTATTTTGCGTACCAAGTTTTACTTTGATAATTTGCGCCGTAATGTTGACCGCCTAAGGCAAAAGTCCCGACTTGTCCACTGATATTTAACGAGCCGCCGTCTGTGAATTGTAAATTTACGCCATTATCTTTAATTTCTGCACCTGAAATTTGATTAAGACTGATATTTAAGAGGTGGATAGTATCTTCATTGCCCGATTGGAAAATATTATCCTGACCGTTGCCGTAAGAATAAATATATTCATCAATGCCAAGATTACCGTACAAGTCATCATTGGAATTGCCCCTGCCGCCCCAAAGTGACGAGCCGCTTTCAGCTGCAAATATCTGATTGGAAACATTGTCAGAACCAGTTATGACTTCATACGCGCCGTAACCCCTGCCGTCTATCGCTCCTTCATAATTGTCAGCTTTATAAACGTGAGCAACTACATTACCTTCAGCGTCGGCAACTTCTACCAATTTATTGTTTGCATCGGTTATTCGGACTGATCCTTCAGCGGCATTTATTACCAAGTCATTATTATCAGTCGTCCAGTCGGTATAAGACGCGGCAAAACTTAAAATTTCGCCGGAATTATAATTGTTGATAATCTTGTTGCCGCCGTTGTAAGTGTAGGTGTTACCTTCCTTAATAATCGTCGTGGAATTATCAATATTGGTATTATTCGTAACATCACCGCCGACAGAGCTGTTAATAACGATTGTGCCGTTATTGCCCGACATATCGTAGTAATCGCCATAATAATTATTGATAATTATAGGCGTACTGTTAATATTAGAAGATATTTCATTTGAACTATTTGCAGTGTCGCTAGTGTCTGAAGACGGTTTTACAACAGGGCTTATTGTTTCAGGAGTACTTGGTTTAACAGTTTCTTCAGGCGTAATGGTTGGAGTGGAAATATCGCCTAATGTTGGCGCGTCAATAGTTGGAAAGACAATATTTTGGGAAGTAGTTTTGATTATAGGCATGTCATCGCCCAAACCCGTGAGTGTGATTGAACCATCGCCGACGTTTACAACGAATACGTATTCAGTTTTGATTGTTGTATAATCTGAATTGGCAATCATCAGCGTATCATTTTTGCTAAAATTATAAATAGTATCGTTGCCGTCGCCTACGTTGTAAAAATAAATATCTTTATCGTGCCCAGTGCCATTGTCAATGTAATCGTCACCTTTGCCGCCTATAATCGTGTCATAATAACGAACTTCATAGTTACTACCACCAGTTGAAATAGTATCGTCACCGTCGCCGCCGCCGATAAGGACATTTGAGCCGAAACTGGAAATTAAATCGTTACCGTCACCGCCGTTTATCGTGACATCTGAAGCTTGGTTGATAATTTTATCGTTGCCGTCGCCACCGTCTATAGTGACGTTTGAACCTTCGTTGTTGGAAATTACATCGTTACCCTCGCCGCCTGCCATAATGACGACATTAGAAACATCATTTGAAATGACGTCATAACCTGCACCGCCCAAAATTGTGGAATAGTAACCACCGCCACCACCATAATTATAATAGCTAGTGCTCCCATCTTTGTTTAAGATAACGTAACCTGTATTACCATTATTATAAAGGCGATCGCCACCATCTTCGCCTAAGATAAGGGCATGTGAACTATAATTTCTAACCTCATCGCTACCTTTGCCGCCTTGTATAGTGACAAAATCAGCTTTACTCCGGCTATCAATGCTTTTGTTACCTCTACCTACACCGTCAATTATAGTGACATTTGAGCCATAATTGTCAATGTTACCGCCCTCTGCTCTGAAATTGATTACTACATTTGAACCTGAATTAACAATGTAGTCTGAGTTGCCAGTATTACCAGTTATAACAGTGTTGTCTGTGGCGTTGGAAATATTACCAAACCGCTGAATATCAAAAATTAAATCTTTCATAATAAAATCCCTCCTCTTAAAAATGCCGATTACACTCAAATTTTTAGAGTATTTTAACACGTCACAGAAGGGGTCAGTCAATAGATTTTTTTAAACTTTAATGAAATTTTTATTTAAATCAATTCGATAATTTTTTCAAGATGCATACCGTGAGAGGCTTTAAATAAAACAACGTCGTCAGCTTGCAAAATTCCGAGCAAAGTTTTAGCGGCATCTTCGTGAGAATCAGTTACAAAAATTTTTTCCATACCGGCAGATTTTGCGCCTTCAGCAATAAATTTTCCGAGTTCGCCGACCGTAATTAAAATATCAAAATTATTTTCCGCAAGATAATTACCAATTTCGCGATGAACTTTTTCAGAAATTTCGCCGAGTTCAAACATATCACCGAGCACGGCAATTTTTCTTGAATCGTAAACTTCAGAAACAGTTTTAATGGCGGCTTGCATAGACGCGGGACTTGCATTGTAAGCGTCATTTACAATAATAATTCTGTCGCGACGAATCACTTCAAAACGCATTTTCGTGGTAATTAAAGTAGAAAGCCCTTGACGCGCATTTTTTATAGAAATTCCTGAAAAAATTCCTGCGGCGATGGCAGACATAGCATTAGAAACATTATGGCGACCGATTATCGGCATATCAAAATGAAATTTTTCGCCGTTGAAAATTAAATCAAATTCCGTCGAAGAATTTGTAATTGAAACATTTTCGGCTTTTAAATCGGCATTTTTTTCAATTCCGTGAGTAAAAATTTTTACATTATTTTTCGCAAGATTTTTTAAAAAATTTGTGTAAGGATTATCAGCATTTAAAATAACCGCGCCGCCTTCAGGAATTGATTCAACGAGTTCACCTTTCGCTTTTGCAATATTTTCAACAGAACCGAGCAATTCGATATGCGTTTCATTAACATTTGTGACAATCGCGATAGTCGGTTTAACAATTTTTGCTAAATTTTCAATTTGTCCGAGCCCGCGCATACCAATTTCAATGACGGCGGCTTTATGATTTTCATTAAGTTCAAGCAAAGTCATCGGCACGCCAATTTCGTTATTAAAATTTGCGGAAGTTTTTAAAATTTTTCCGAGCGAACCGAAAACAGCGGCGGTTAAATCTTTTGTGGTAGTTTTTCCAGTCGAACCGGTAATTGCGACGATCGGAATATTAAATTTATCGCGCCAAGCACTTGCAATTTTTTGATAAGCGGCTAAAGTGTCGTCAACTTTAATAATTTCGCCGGAAATTTTTTTAGAAAAATTTTTGCTGACAATCGCGGCACTTGCACCTTTTTTGAAAGATTCTTCGACAAAATCTTCGCCGTTAAATTTTTCGCCTTTAAGCGCGACAAACAAACAATTTTTAGAAATTTTTCTGCTGTCGGTGGTAACGCAGGAAAATTTTTTATTGCAAACATTTTTAATCACTTCATCAAAATTCATAAAATTTCCTCCAAAAAATTTTTTCGTGGTAAGTTTAGCGCAAAAAAAAAAAATTTGCAAATTCAATGCAATTTGCGAGTAATTGTTTAAAGAATATAAATTTGAAAAAAATTTAATTTTTAATAGCCTCAAGAGCAACTTCTTTATCGTCAAAATGAATCGTTTTATCCTTAAGAATTTGATAATTTTCGTGACCTTTGCCGAGAATTAAAATAATATCGCCTTCTTTAGCAATTTCAACTGCGCGGAAAATAGCAGATTTTCTGTCGATAATTGATTCAAAAGTTTTATTACCAATTTTTTCTTTCACGCCGACTTCAATTTGTTGCAAAATTTTTTCAGGATTTTCAGTGCGCGGGTTATCGGAAGTAATAATAACAAAATCGGAAAGTTCAGCGGCAATTTTTCCCATAATCGGACGTTTAGTGTTGTCTCTGTCGCCGCCGCAACCAAAAACAGTAATAATTTTATTTTTTGTAATTTGTCGCGCAGTTTCCAAAACATTTTTCACGCCGTCGGGAGTGTGGGCGTAATCAACAATGATAGTGAAAGGAATATCGGCAAAAATTTTTTCAAAACGTCCTGCGACTGATTTAAAATTTTCGAGAGCAGATTTTATAATTTTTTTAGAAATTTTTTCAGCGAAAGATGCGCCGATAGCCGCCAAAACATTATAAACGTTAAAAATTCCCGTGACGTGAAGATTTAAATTTAAATCGCCGACATTAAAAATTGTACCGTCAGCAGAAATTTTAACATTTTCAGCTTTCAAATCAGAAATTTTTTCAATACCGTAAGAAATTTTATTGCAAGTGGTACGTTCAGCCATAAATTTACCCGCCGCGTCATCAAAATTTATAATTGCGTTTTTATTTTGTTTTGAACCTGCGCGGGAAACAATTTCAAAAAGTTTAGCTTTAGCGTCGCGGTAATTTTCCATAGTTTTATGATAATCTAGATGATCTTGCGTTAAATTTGTAAAAATTGCGGTATCAAATTCAATTCCTGCGATACGATTTTCACTAAGCGCGTGGCTGGAAACTTCCATAACGACGTAATCAACTTTTTTTTCGCTCATTTCGTACAAAATATGTTGCAAGTCGATAACATTGGGCGTAGTATTTTTTACGGGAAAAATTTCATCGCCAATCATCATTTGAATTGTGCCGATTAAACCGACTTTGTAACCCGCCGCAATTAAAATTTCGCGAATCAAATAAGTTGTGGTAGTTTTTCCATTTGTACCCGTTACGCCGATGATGCGAAAATTTTTTGACGGATAATCATAAAAGTAAGGGACGATAACCGCCAAAGATTTTAAAATATCGGGGACAATGAGCGCAGAAATCTTATCAGAATAAAAATCTTGCCGCGCAGTTAAAATTGCAACCGCACCGTTTTCAATCGCTTGATTGATAAATTTATGTCCGTCGACGTGTGCGCCCTCCATGCAGACGAAAATATTTCCCGGTTTAATTTTTCTTGAATCGTGTTCAATGCCCGTGATTGAAATATTTTTATCGCCAATAATTTTTGCGCCTTGAATTAAAAGCACTAACTCTTCAAGTGTCTTAGTCAAAAAAATTCCTCCAAAAAATTTTTCAGCCATTATAACACATTTGATTAATATAAAAAACTTTTGAAACCGAAAACTCGGCAGGATTTTTTGACTTCGGCGTTTAATTATTGAGAGATTTTAATTAGTGTTCGTGTAGAAATTTTTTTCGACACAAAAAGGAGGTTATTTTTATGGAGAGCGTAGGCTCAGAATTAATCGTGCGTCTTCGAGAACTTTTCCAAAAAATGGAAGCGTCGCGAATCAGATTACGCCCAATATTAGCCGATATTGCCGCGTCAATCGATAAAGGATTTTTCATAGATGCAGATTCAGACGAAGTAAACGCGCTTTTAAAACAAATTTTAGAGGCACAAGAAAAATTTTCATCCATCGAACAAACAAAACGCGCTGCCAATTCAGGCAAACTTGAACAGATTGACAAATCCCTTGCCGACCTTGAACAAAATTCAATGCGTGAAGAAATTTTACAAGTATTGTCAAGAATTTCAACAATCGTATTGGATTCAAATGAACCCAAAATGATGGAGTCCGTTAAAAAAGTTAAGTTACAAGCGGAACACATCAAAAATAAAGCCGCCAAAATCGATATGGCGCATTTCTCAAAACTCGCAGAGAGATTCGTTTTACTCGACGAAATTATTTCCAAAGATGAAACTCTTTCGACGGAAAAATATCTTGAGGCAGTTCAACAATTCCCCGATAATCCAATTTTGTTAATGGCACTTTCGCAAAATAAATTGCACTTCCCCAGACCTGCCGTGCCGGAAGTCGTAGAAGTTGAACCGCCGCCAGAAAAAGTCGAAGTTAAACCCGAAAAGAAATTACCGCTTACGCCAAATGCCCACGCCGTCAGTGCCGTTAATGTCAAATATAAAAAAATTAAACCGCCGCCCGATTTATCGCTTGTAATTTATGATGAAAACAGTTTTGAAATTGAAAGATCTGCCAATAAGAAAAATTTCAGCGTAAAATCTTTTAATAACAAACTGCATGAACTTCTTGATTCTTCTGACCCGTCGCCTATCTTCAGAATTTTTATGGAGTCGAGAATTTTTTTCAAGACCAATCCCGAAAATCTTAAATCTACCGGCAGATTCACGAAAAAACTTGCCGTATTTGTCCCCACGATTTTAGAAAAACTTTTCGCTTGGGGAATTGCCGACAAAGTTACTTGGCGCGATTGTCAATTTTATTACCTGAATAATGCGGGTTATGAACTTTGCAGCCGCGTATTTCGCAATATCCGTACTTCGCAAAATCCTTCTGAAAGCGATCCTGCTACGCTGATTCGTGCGATTAAATATTCGTCGATGAAACTTGCCGAAACTAAAATTCGTGAAAGTCTCCGCATTAATTTTGATTACAATTCAAGTATGCCCTTTGCCCGCGCAGAGCGGAAATTTAACGGCGATGATACGCAAGTTTTACTTATGTTATCGTTGAATTTGTTGGGTAAAGATTGGGCTGAAAGTATTGCAAAATTCCGTATGCTGATTGAAAATGAAATTAATAAAAATTACGACATCAAAGCGGTTTTTGTTTTTACTTTTAAGCTTGAAGATTCTGCTTGGGTTAAACTTTTTGATACGGTTAAATTCAAGGGCATAAACTTTTTTATGTGTACGCCGGAAAAACTTTATTCGCCAAATGGTGTAGATTTAGATTTTGAAGAGTGGTTGACGATTAGTCGTTTTGGTCGTCCGTCGCTTAAGCGTATGAAAAAATCTCCCAATTCTAAAGAAAATGACGACGAAAAAAATAAAAGCTTTGACGTAAATATACCTTTGCCGTTGGATTCGGATGAAACGGTTGACGACGCGGAGGAAGTTGACACGCCCGATCTTTACGAAGTTGAAAAAAATTTTTTCGATGAAAATTTTGATAATGAAATTGTTGAGGAAGATTTAGACGAAGAAGAGCCGCCGATTGAAACACCTGATACCGAAGTTAAGACGATAGATATTACAAGTGATTTAAAAGAAGAAGAAAATTTTAAGTTGCCCGTCGCTGAAAAAAAATCTGAACCTGTCACTGAAAAAAAGTCTGAACCTGTTGTCGAAGTTGAATTGACGATTGAAAATGATCTTGCAAAAGTTGACAGCGTAACGGGCATAACAAATTTATTTAAAGTCGGTGCGAAAAGTCGCGCTATGTTGGCACTTCACGCCTTGAAAGATTTTATTGCACAGACTGAACCGGACATAGAAAATTGGGCGGCTTACCTTGCCGATGAAATTGGATTTATTCTTAATGACCCTTTATCTTCGCAAGTCACACGCCATATTGACCCGTTTACATTTTGGACGAATACGGTTGAAATTCCTAAGGCTAATGTCGGAAAAACTTTCGACTACCTGAACCTTGCCGCAATGATTAAATGTTTCTTTGCGCCTGCCGACCCTACAAGTTATCAAATTCAAAAGTCTTGGCGTCAACTTAATGAGGACAAGTCAAATACCGCGTTGAGAAATTATCCTGCCGCAAAAAATTTAATCAGCTTGTTCAATAGTTTCACGGAAAAAACTCATCGCGCCTTTGCAGATTGTCTGGTAGGTGCGGGCAACAGTAACGAAGATAATTTTCAAGCGGCTATCGCGCAGGTTAAAATGGCGGAGAATATTGCCGACAGCATGTTACATTCGGACGTTAATCACCGTCGCGTTAAAGACCTTGTCAATCAACTTTTCAGCAATAACGGCTTGGTTCGCAAATATCTCAACGTCAAAGAATACGACACGGACGAAATTTTAAGTTTTTGCAGAATGTTTGAGAATACCGACTTAAGCGCGATTCTTAATGAAGTCGGTGCGCAAATTGACGAGGAACTTTTTTCAGAAAAAATTATCGACGAATATTTAGACCGCATTTGGAATAATCCCAAAGTTCAACTTGTGCGTAAGGAGCGCGAGCCTTTCAAAGGACCTAAACGCAAGCGCGTCACTGAAATTATGAAACGGTGTTTGACTGCGCTTTTAAATTATATTTACGCGAAAAAAAATCTGGACGAGTCCACGACTACCGGCAAGCCTTCCGCGCCTGTCGATAAAGCACTGGAATATTTAGACGACTTGAAAAAGCAGATGTCCAAAGATAAAAAATTAAATCTCGGACAAATTATTTTTAAGCTGTTCATTGAAAATCTTGAAAAGAAACTTAACGGCGAAAATGTATTGCTGATTTATAACGAGTGTATTTTGACGGCGAATTATATTGAACTTGAAAACGGTTTGCCGACAATCACTTCATTTGGAGTTGAGGAATTTTCGCTTAAAAATCGCGTGATGAACTTTGAAGCCGATATGAAGGGCAAAACTTTCAGCGAAGCTTTAACCGGTTCTTATGAAACGTCACTTAAAAATTATGATTGCGGGATTTTACAGCACCTTGCAAAATTTTATCTGCCGCAGTTGAATGTTACTGAAGAAGAAATTAAGCGCAAACTTAGCGGGCTTGACAGGCAGGTTGATAAACAAATTGATCGCGTTTACACAGAATTTTTGAGCGATTTGGAATTGGCGCGTAATTATTCGCGAATCACTGACCAAGAGAAAATCGAATTTTATATCAATGCGGCAGTTGATGCACGTAAACATTTTATGCAGACGAAAAATGCGGGGCTTTTCCAAAATTTTATTAACGCTTGCAATCAGTCAATCAATAAAACTTCAATTCCTCAGAAAAATGCGTTGACTAAGCGTCTTAAAAAGTTGGAAGAATCGCTGGAGAAAAATTTAAGCGCGGGTGAAACTCTTGAGACGCGCTACCCGATTATTGCAAATATTCGGCGGCAAATTGAATTGATGAACTTGACTGTTGCGGAAGATTATATGAATCGCCTTGAAACGGAGGGCGGTAATCTTTTAACTGAACTTGACGTAACCGGCTATGATTTGTCGACGCTTGAAAAATTTATTAATGATTATGAAACTTTGTACCGTTCAATTCAGAGTGCTAACGGTTCGGTTGAAGGCGCATTTAAACAGCGTTTTCATGGTAACAGGGTTAATCGTGAGACGCAGGACGCGATAGATTTTCTTCACGGCTGGCAATTAATTCACTCTGGACAAACTACGGCGATTGAAAATGCCGTTATTGAAATTTTAAAACATCTCGGCTACGACGGCGGGAGAATTACTGCGCGGAATTTTGATGCACTCAATCAGAAATCCTATACGATAAGTTTTGATGAGCCGATTAAAGCGCGTGAAAGTTATCCTCATCCCTTCGCGGTATTCGGTACGGAAATTTACAGCAAGGGTCTTGAAGTGATTTACTTGGGGGCTAATCGTCGCTATGAAAATATCGCGCAGGTTTTGGGTGAAATGACGGTTGACAGAGGGACGATTTGTC
>FLNU01000558.1_pt1 | contig 28875 bp, 26 predicted proteins | sample 1140361 | NCBI WGS metagenome assembly FLNU01 (sample SAMEA3878206, study PRJEB12797) | bioreactor metagenome | biome: Moose rumen | place: Sweden | collected 2011-10 | reverse complement strand
TAATCTGTCTAATTCTGAATGAATATTTCATATCCCTATGATATTTGATGTATATGATATTTGTGTCACTGGTCTTTCTCGTTTGGTAAATAAAAGCCGTTCATCGTATAGAGGATTGAAGAACATCTGATGGATAGGAGATTTCTTGAAATTGCTTACAACGAATAGGCAATAGTGTTCAAGCAGTTTTTCTGCCCTGTCATATTCAAGTTCCGTCATAAGGATGCTTCCTTGTCTTTCGTTAATACCTTTTACCTCAACGTAGAAATTGCTTCCATCAAGTGAAAGTTTGTAGTCGAATCCACAACCCATGTTTGTTGTGTCAGTCAGGATATGATTTTGGAATGGTGTGATGTTCTGATAATTCATCACGAAGTATTCTTCTGCAGCTTTTCCTGTTAGGAGTCTGTTGACCATAAACTTCCGCTCCTTACTCTGCCTCTTGTCTTTCCTAATATCTCCCAAATCGACATATTGATCCAGGACAAACGAATTTATTAAGCATTGGAACTCTTCAAAGCTTAAGTTGTCAAATCTTTCCATTAGCTCCAGACAATGGGTCTTGGTCTTACGCTTGGCAAAGCCTCGATTTCCATTGGGGTAATAGGGGTCGTATTCTTGTTTGTAAAGTTTGATGGAATTAGGCGAAGCCTTTGCTGCATAGCCAAAAACATTGTATGCTTCCTGCTTGCTCGTAAAGTCAAAACTATTTAGAGCCCTATTGTCGAACTTCGATATGAAGAGACCCATCAACATGGCTTTGTCTGTATTATTTAACTGAGTTAATTGCTTGTCCATAATCTATGCCATCTTATATTGTATCTTACATCTTGCCCATAATGCTGAATGCCTGACAGGGAAATCCCGCCAGCAACACGTCATGCTTAGGAATCTTTGTCGCAGGAATCTTCGTGATGTCACCGAAAGGCACTATTCCAAAGTTTGCAAAATATGTTTGGCATGCTTTGGGGTCCCATTCTGAAGAGAATACACACTGGTAGCCCATCTCGTCGAAGGGGATGCGAATGCCACCAATGCCTGCAAAGAGGTCAATGAATGTGTGGTCGTACGATTTTGGGCTAGGGAATGGCACATGATAGAATTCGCGGAATAAGTCAGACTCTAAAGGGCTTTCAGCAACGATTGCAATGTCCTCATCGGTGTAATCCTGTAGTTTGTCTTTATGCGCGAGATAGTCGCGGATGAGTCCTATCATTTCGTTACGATGTTCCTGCACCTCCCGATGATTTCCTTCAAAGTTGGTGTTGTGCAGGTAGTGGCTCAATGTCGCAATCTGGTTCTCATATGATGTCTCACCATATATTTTTACTCCATCCTCTGTGATAATTTCAGGGAAGGCATGTAATTTCAGGTCATTTGTAATATTTATATTAGCCATGTCGTTGTAAAATGCTTACAAATATACAGAAAAAACTTGAAGTTATAATTTTGGAAGAAAAAATAATGAATAATTGAATGCGATGGCAATAAATGATAACTCGCCGGTCCCCACTGCAAAAGGGGTTGCAGCACAGTGGAAAGGTGGGAGAAGTACAGACAAAACTTAAAATCACGTCGTGATTTGTAGAAATCACGTCGTGATTTGTAAGAATCACGTCGTGATTTGCAAGAATCACGACGTGATTTAAACTTTTCTTGCACTTGTTGTGAAGTTTTGAGTGCAGATGTTTGGAGTATTGTGTGCGTTTTGCTAACTTTGCATGGTCAATCCCGTGCACGCGCGTGCGCAGGCTGCTTAATTTAAATGTAAGGGAACGATTATTTAAATGTAAGGGAACGATTCTTCCGGAATCAAGGAACAATCTAAATCAACAGGAATCATGGTAGAATATGTAAAGCAGGAGATGAGTGGTGAACTGAACCACTCGAAGGGCGAGAGCATGGCTTGTTATCGCCTGAAGACGTATGCGAACATGGACATGGACCAGTTCGTGGAGTTCGTGGTGAGAAACGAGGGCGTGAAGGAAGGCGACGTGAGGGGCATCGTTGCTGCGCTGACGCAGCAGATTGCCTTTGTGCTGTCGATGGGCGAGACCGTCACCATCGACGGGCTGGGCACGTTCCGTGCGTCCGTGGGCGTGGTGAAGGGCAAGGAGCAGGACGGATTCGAGGACGAGGAACAGCGTCGCAACGCCCGCAGCATCGGGGTGCGGAATGTGCTGTTCAAGGCCGACAAGCGGTTCGTGCGCCAGGTGAACGGGATGATGCGTCTGGAGCGTGGCGAGGAGCAGCGCATCAGCCGTCCGTCGACGACGGAGTCCGAGCGACTGCAGAAACTGAAGGCGTTCCTCGGCAAGTATGCCTTTGCCAAGGTGGTGGACTATATGGAACTGACGGGCCTGAACCGCAGTGCGGCCACGAGGGAACTGCGCCGCTTCCGGCTCGACCCCGAGAGCGGCATCGCGGTGAGCGGCCGCGGCAGCCACAAGGTCATCGTGCTGCGTGGGGAGGGCTGACGACCTGCGTGGCCGGTGACCAGCAGTCCCCGTCCGACAGTCCCGTCGGGTGGGGACTTCCTGTGCACGGGCGCGAAGTCGGAAATAATTTCGGCGGCGGCCTGTTGTAATTGAAATTTTTCCACTATCTTTGCATTAAAATTCAGAAACGACTAAATATTTGGAAGCAAAGATGATTAAAATCACTTTTCCCGATGGCAGCGTGCGCGAGTATGAGGCAGGCGTCACCGGACTGCAGATTGCTGAAAGCATCAGCCCCAGGCTGGCACAGGATGTCATTGCCTGCGGCGTGAACGGAGAAACCACCGAACTGAACCGACCCATCAATGCCGATGCCGCCATCAAACTCTACAAGTTTGACGACGAAGAGGGCAAGCACGCCTTCTGGCACACCTCGGCCCACCTGATGGCCGAAGCCCTGCAGGAACTCTATCCCGGCACGCAGTTCGGCATCGGACCGGCCATCGAAAACGGATTCTACTACGACGTGATGACGCCGGAGGGCGTGAAACTGAACGAGACTGAATTCCCGAAAATCGAGAAGAAGATGCAGGAACTCGTGCAGCGCAAGGAAGCCCTCGTGCGCGAGGAAATATCGAAGCAGGACGCCCTCGACTTCTTCGGCAAGCGTGGCCAGACCTACAAGAACGAACTCATCGAGGAACTGGAAGACGGACACATCACAACCTACACACAGGGCAACTACACCGACCTGTGCCGCGGACCCCACCTCATGTCCACCGCCCCCATCAAGGCCGTCAAGGTGCTGAGCGTGGCCGCCGCCTACTGGCGCGGCGACGAGAAGCGCCCCATGATGACCCGCGTCTATGGCATCTCCTTCCCCAAGAAGAAAATGCTCGACGAATACATCGAGAAACTCGAGGAAGCCAAGAAGCGCGACCACCGCAAGATTGGCAAGGAAATGGAACTGTTCTTCTTCTCCGACCGCGTGGGCAAGGGACTACCCATGTGGCTGCCCAAGGGAACGGCCCTGAGAATCCGCCTGCAGGACTTCTTGCGCAAGATACAGAAACGCTATGGCTACCAGGAAGTTATGACGCCACACATCGGCGGAAAGAGCCTCTACGTCACGTCGGGCCACTACGCCCACTACGGCAAGGACTCCTTCCAGCCCATCCACACCCCCGAGGAGGATGAAGAATACATGCTCAAACCCATGAACTGCCCCCACCACTGCGAAATCTACGCCTCGCAGCCACGCTCATACAAGGACCTGCCCCTGCGCATCGCAGAGTTCGGAACCGTCTACCGCTACGAACAAAGCGGCGAGTTGCACGGACTGACACGCGTGCGCTCCTTCACCCAGGACGACGCACACATCTTCTGCACCCCCGACCAAGTGAAAGGCGAGTTCCTGCGCGTCATGGACATCATCGGCATCATCTTCAAGGCACTCGACTTCAAGGACTTCGAGGCACAAATCTCCCTGCGCGACCCCTCAGACAAGGAAAAATACATCGGCAGCGACGAAGTGTGGGCCGAAGCCGAACGCGCCATCATCGAAGCCTGCGAAGAGAAAGGACTCACCGCACGCAAGGAACTGGGCGAGGCAGCCTTCTACGGCCCCAAACTCGACTTCATGGTGAAGGACGCCATAGGACGCCGCTGGCAACTCGGAACCATACAGGTAGACTACAACCTGCCCGAACGCTTCAAACTCGAATACACCGGTGCCGACAACGACAAGCATCGCCCCGTCATGATACACCGCGCACCCTTCGGCTCCATGGAGCGCTTCTGCGCCGTCCTCATCGAGCACACAGCCGGACACTTCCCCCTCTGGCTCACACCCGACCAAGTCGTCGTGCTCCCCATCTCCGAAAAGTTCAACGACTACGCACGGCAAGTCAACAAATACCTGAACGACCACGACGTGCGCTCCACCGTGGACGACCGCAACGAGAAGATAGGACGCAAAATCCGTGACAACGAACTCAAGCGCATCCCCTACATGCTCGTCGTCGGCGAGAAGGAAGCCGCCGAAGGAACCGTGTCAGTGCGCAAGCAAGGACAAGGCGACCAAGGCAGCATGAACTATCAGGACTTCGCACAGAAAATCGACACAGAAGTCAGGGAAATGACAGAACAACTCTGACAAATCCATAAACACAACAAATAAGTTGGAAGGCAAATCGGAAAAACCGCAAGAAAATTTTGCAGTTTTCCCGATTTGCACTAACTTTGCAAATTGGAAATAAATAACATACAACCGGAGAAAGGAACATAAAAACAACCATAACAACGTTAAACGTACAGCGTTAAACGCTATTCAATGAAAGGCGACAATAAGAAGAAACAACAGCAGTACCGCATCAACGAACAGATACGAGTACGCGAAGTGAGAATCGTGGGAGAAGACATAGAAACAGCAGTCGTGCCCACCCGTCAAGCGCTCCAAATGGCCGAAGAAAGGGACGTAGACCTCGTAGAAATCTCTCCCAACGCCAATCCACCGGTTTGTAGACTCATCGACTACTCCAAGTTCCTCTACCAACAGAAGAAGAAACAAAAGGAGATGAAAGCCAAGCAGGTCAAAGTCGAAATCAAAGAAATAAGATTCGGACCCCAGACCGCAGAGGCAGACTATAACTTCAAACTGAAACACGCCGTCGAATTCCTAAAAGACGGCAACAAGGTAAAAGCCTACGTCTTCTTCAAGGGACGCTCCATCGTGTTCAAGGAACAAGGCGAAGTCCTCCTCCTACGGTTCGCCAACGACCTGGAAGAACTGGCAAAAGTTGAAAGCATGCCAGTGCTCGAAGGAAAACGCATGAGCGTCATCCTCGCACCCAAGAAAGCAGGACAACCCAAAAAGAGCCAGCAGAAACGCGACGAAGAAAAAGCCAAGGCAGAAGAAGCAACAAGAGCCAGCACAACGGCAACCGAACCTGCCCCCGAGACCGAAACAGAAGAATAAAAACATACACAAGGTGCGTAACGTCCTGGTATATACGTTGCCACTGTTAATTAAATAACCAAAAACAAAAGAAAAAATGCCAAAAGTAAAGACCAGTTCAGCAGCCAAGAAGCGCTTCAAGCTTACAGGCACAGGAAAGATCAAGCGTCAGCACGCTTATCACAGTCACATCTTGACCAAGAAAACTAAGAAACAAAAGAGAAACCTCGACCACTCAGCCATCGTCGTGAAAGCAAACGTGAAGCAGGTACGAGACCTCCTCGTTCTCCGTTAACCCAAAAAGTCAAGAAAGAGAACAACATCAACCCAACAAACAAAAAGTTTAACCGAATGATTAGCCGAAGTTCACGAAGAAAAGGGCAAAGCACAGACTGACACCCGACATGCCGTGGCGCTAACATTCAAAAAGAAAAAAAATTATGCCAAGATCAGTAAACCACGTGGCATCACGTGCAAGAAGAAAAAAGATTTTAAAGCGCGTCAAAGGACAGTTCGGTGCCCGCAAGAACGTGTGGACAGTTGCAAAAAATGCCTATGAGAAAGGACTCACCTATGCCTACGTAGGACGCAAACTGAAAAAACGCGAATTCCGCTCACTCTGGATTCAGCGTATCAACGCCGCAGCCCGTCTGGAAGGAATGTCCTACAGCCAACTCATGGGAGCCATCCACAAGGCAGGCATCCAAATCAACCGCAAGACACTGGCCAACCTTGCCATGAACAACTTCGATGCCTTCAAGGCCATCGTCGACAAGGTAAAGTAAAATAAAAGACCAACCCAGCACAAACCTCGCTGCCCATTGCAGGACAGCGAGGTTTTTTGTGCCACCAATCATTGGAAGGTTCGACGAAAAAACATAAATTTGTAGGTGGAAGCAGAAAACATAACAAATCCTTGATATGAAGACAAAAACTATTTTGAAGAGAGCGATGTGGGTGATGACAGCAATGCTACTGCTGCCGCTGAGCCTGTGGGCCGGCGAGCGTCCGATTGCCAAAGTGGAAAGCGTGAAGGTGGATGCGCCGGTGGGCACAGCACCTCGACTGCCGTTCCAAGTGTGGGTGACCTACAGCGACGGCACAGCCGAATGGCGACAGGTGCGATGGATGAATTCAGGACTGGCCACAGAGCAGAAAGAGGCCGACGCGAGTCTGAATCCCGTGGGAACCACCTATCAGGTGAAGGGCTTCGTAGTGGGCGACAACACGACCCCCAAAGGCTATCCCGTGGTGGCAGACGTGACAGTCGTGGCAGAAGCCTGGCAAGTGCCCTCCAACAAGCCCGTGGCAGCAACCCTGCCGTTGGACAAAGTAAGTCTGAACGGACAGAACCGACTGACGTGGAACAGAAACCTGGACATAGACCAGTTGCTCAGTCTCGACGTGAAGCAACAGTTGTACAACTACCGCGACACCTACGGACTGCCCACGGACGGCTATCCCGAGGCCGACGGTTGGGACTCGCCCACGACCAAACTCAAAGGGCATGGAAGCGGACACTACATGAGTGCCATGGCGATGGCCTACGCCAGTTGCCAGGATGCTGCCAAGAAAGCACGCCTGAAAGAGAACATTGCCTTCATGGTCGATGAATTGCGGAAATGCCAAGAGCGTACCTTTGTCTACGACGAGAAGTTGGGACGCTACTGGGAGGCACGCGACTTTGCTCCGGAAGAGGAACTGAAAGACATGAAAGGCTCCTGGGAGGATTTCGACCGTTATAAGAAAGACTATGCGCACTATGGTTACGGCTATCTCAATGCCATCCCCGCCCAACATTGTGCCCTTATTGAAATGTATCGCGCCTACAACAACGAGCAATGGGTATGGGCACCCTACTACAGTGTGCACAAACAGTTGGCGGGACTCATAGACATTGCCACCTATGTGGATGACAAGACTGTGGCTCGGAAAGCCTTGCAGATTGCAAAGGACATGGGGCTCTGGGTCTGGAACCGTCTGCACTACCGAACATTCGTGAAGAGTGACGGAAGTCAGGAGGAACGCCGTTCACGTCCAGGCAATCGCTACGAGATGTGGAACATGTACATAGCCGGCGAGGTGGGCGGCATGGCCGAATCGCTGGCACGTTTGTCAGAGATGGTGAACGACAAGGTAGACAAGTCTCACTTGCTTGAGGCTGCCAACTATTTTGATAGCCTTGCCTTTTTTGACCCATTGGCCATGAATGTCGATGCCATCCGCACACGTCATGCCAACCAGCATATCCCCATGGTGACAGGTGCCCTGCGTTCGTTCCGTGGCAACAACAATCCCTACTATTACAATCTGGCACAGAACTTCTGGACCATGATACAAGGCCGCTACCGCTACGCCATGGGTGGAGTGGGGAATGGCGAGATGTTCCGTCAGCCCTACACACAGATGCTGGCCATGAACACCAACGTGGGCGGATGGGGGCGCAACCAGCGTCCCGAACCCACGATGAACGAGACCTGCTGTGCCTATAACCTGGCCAAGTTGACTAAGGACCTCAATTGTTTCCGTCCTGATGATGCGTCCTACATGGACTACTATGAGCGTGTGCTTTACAACCAGATTGTCGGTTCGGTCGACCCGCACGAGTACCGCGTTCTCTACCAGTACGCTGTTGGCCTGAACGCCTCGAAGCCTTGGGGCAACGAGACACCGCAGTCCACCTGCTGCGGTGGAACGGGGGTGGAAAACCACGTGAAGTATCAGGAGGCAGCCTATTTCGTTGGCGACCAAACCCTTTGGGTGGCACTCTACATGCCTACCACGGCGCGTTGGGATGCCAAGAAAATCGTAATGGAGCAAGAATGCGAGTGGCCGGCAGAGCGTTCTGTCATCCGGGTAAGGAAAGGTTCCGCACGTTTTGCCATGAAACTGAGGGTGCCCTACTGGGCTACTGAGGAATTTGATGTTAAGTTGAATGGACACTCCGTTTCGCAGCACTACCAACCCAGCAGTTACGTCGAAATCCCGCTGCGCAAGTGGAGCAGGAAGGATGTTGTGGAAGTGACGATGCCATTCACCAAACACGTCGATTTCGGTCCTGACAAGATGGAGATTGCAGCCACAGCCACGAGGGAAGGCCGTGCCTCCTTCACGCCACAGTGGGTAGGTGCTTTCATGTACGGCCCCCTCGTCATGGCTACAACAGGAATCCAGACCTGGGATGAGGCGTCGGTAGATGTACAGGCCGACCTCGGTGACGTGCACCTCAACGGTCCGAAGGAGAGTACGGGTGCAACGGCTCACCTCTACACCCTTGACTTTGGTGGACGTACGTTCATACCTGACTACCAAGCCAACCGATGCACTACCCACTATCTACGCATGAATCTGCTGGGTGCTGCAGCCGATGCCTCTGCCTTGCCAGCCGACTTGCTCGCAAGTGAGGCAGAGGAGGAGAACCTCTTGGACGAGGCTCCTTTGCGCGAAGCCATGCAAGTGGCACGCAGTCGCCGCGATGCGCAGATGGCCTGGAATGAGATGGCAGTCAAGGTGCCCGAGTATGCTCCCTGGGCCAAGCACGGTTTCCGTCGCATGATGGAGCAGTACGGACGTGCCCAGCGTGTGTTCGACAACTTCGACCGCACGCAGGAAGACATCAATCGCCAGGCCACCGAACTCAATGCTGCCCTTAACACCATGCGTCCTGGTAACCTGCCCGAACTTGAAGACATGGACCAGTTGCTCGGTCTGCTTGAGGAGGTTAAGGCTGTTTCGCAGCCTACTTCGGCGCAGCAGGAAGCCATCGACTATGCCGAGATGGTGGTGAAGTACGTTTCCGATGGCTCGGGCACAATGGACATGATTGACCGTGCCACCGCCCAGTTGCAGCAGGTGATGGTGAAGTAGCCTTCGTCTACGTTTGCGATAAAACAGTGCAGCCGCTGTATCCCGTTCGGATGCAGCGGCTGCACTGTTTTGCCTTTGTCTTTCTTATCTCTCCACAGGGGTTATCTTGAAGAGTGCACAGGCATGGGGAGCGAGCGTGTGGCTGAATTGGGAATCTTGGAAACAACCTGCGTTCTTGCCCGTCCACAGGTCGGTGACGCTGCAGGGTAACGTGGCCGGCAGGCCTAAATCTTCCAGACTGATGGTGATGGTAGCCGGCTGAATGTCCTGGTCGTCCTGCGTGGCATCGTGGTCGAAGACCATGAATTCCATGCTCGAATGGGCACCACCGGCAATGCCTGCATCGTCGATACCGGCGAGGGCGGTGAAACGTACGGCGTGTTCAGGCAGGTCGTAGACAATGACCGAGTTGGCATGTGTGGCAATGCCACGCTCGTACACTTTGCCTGCGATTTTCAGTGGGTCGCCCTCAATATTGGCGTTCAGGTTGATGCGGCCCCATCCGGCTTCACCTTTTGTGTAGGTCAGGTCGGTCAGGCTCACGTGGCTTCCGTCGCTCAGGATGATGTCCGGGTTGACCCAGTTGGCGCGGTCGTAACTGTAGCCGTCACCACCGTCGGTAACGACGAGGGCCAGTTGTCGTGCTCCCGTGGGCAATTTGACGTCCACGGGACAACTGTAGCCTGGTGTGACGTAGGAAATCGTGCCTGAACGGAACAAGGCGCGACGCGTGTCGGCATATTCCTTCGAGATGATGTAGAACATGGCCACGTATTTTTCTCCTGTCTCAGGGTCGTCTGCTGTCCAGACAACGCGGTTGTCTACATTGCTCAGTTCGCGGTTGTTCACAGAGTAGTGGTGCATTCGCAACACGTCGCGGTTGGTCAGCAGCGAGTCGGTGAAGGCGTCGTTTTGCGGCAGGTCGCCTCCGAACATCAGTGGACTCTTGAAGATGCACCAGAGGGTCATCATCGTGCGTTGTTCGTCTTTTGTGAACTTGGTCCATCGTTCCTCGCCGCGCTCGCCTCGGATGGATATCCTGCCCAGTGGCAGCATGTCGGCATCGGGCCATGTGCCCGGGGCTATGTACGGTGCCCATTGTGCACATACCTTGAACTGATATTGCAACATGTCCCAATTGTCCCAGAAGTCGTCGACCGTTCGCCACATGTTGGCATGGCTGGCTACGTGGTCGGCTTTGCTGATGTGTGTCTCGCCTGGTGAGAGCGACAGCACGATGGGACGGCCCGTCTGGTCGATGGCCTTGCGAATCATCTCGATTTCACCTGTGTGGTACGGGTTGCTCAGGTCGTCAATCTTCACGAAGTCCACGCCCCAGTCGGCATACATGTCGAAGCAGGAGTTGTAGTATTCCTGTGCCCCGTTGCGTGTGCAGTCAACCTTGTAGTTGTCGTAGAGCCAGGTGCAGGCCGAGTCGTTGTTGCAAATCATGTCGCAGGTGATGCCTTTCGTGCCTTTCACAGGCAATTTCTGCTTTGCCGCCAGAATGGGCAGGCCGCGCATGAGGTGGATGCCGAACTTCAAGCCTTTGGCGTGTACGTAGTCGGCCAGGTGCTTGAATCCCGTGCCGTCTGCTGCACTGGGGAATCGGTTGACGGCAGGGGTGTAGCGTCCCCATTCGTCCAGGGTGTACTGTGCATCCTGCTGGTTGTATCCGCCTGCCTTGTCATTGGCAACATACCAGCGGATGTCCACCACCACGTATTCCCATCCGTATTCTTTCAAGTGCTCGGCCATGTAGTCGGCGTTGGCCTTTACTTCCGACTCTACCACGGTGGGGCCGTAGCAGTCCCATGAGTTCCAGCCCATGGGAGGTGTCTGTGCCCACTGCTTGAACGGCTGGGCAAGCGCGGCAGAGGCACACAGCGTCGCTGCCAGCATGAGGTGAAAATGTTTTTTCATTGTCTTCTTATTTTTTTTCTTGATAGGCCTGGCGGTCGGACAAGATGTCCTTCAGGTTTTCCATGGCCCATGAAACAAGTGAGTTGAGCAAGGGAGTGAGGGTGAGGCCACGCGGTGTGAGCGAATATTCCACGCGTGGCGGTATCTCGGCGTAGGCGTTGCGCCTGATGAGTCCATCGGCTTCAAGGTTTCTCAGGGTGCGGGTCAGCATCTTCTGGCTGATGTCGGGGATGGCCGCCTCCAGTTCCTTGAAGCGCATGGGCTTGTTGGCCGGTTCGAGGGTCAACAGGACGAGCAGGCTCCAGCGGTCGCTGATGCGGGCGACGATGTTGCGGATGGGGCAGGTGGGGAAGTAGAGGTCGAGGACCTTTCCTTTAATTTCCATGCGAGTCGAGATTGAGTATGATTTTTCCGCCTGCGTTTCCTCGGTCCAGCCATGTGTGGGCTTCGGCAATCTCGTCCAGCGTGAAGACTTTGCTGTAGAGAGGCTGAATGTGGGCTGCGGCAATGAGTGAGAACAGGCGGTCTATGATGTCTTTTGTCGGGTTGTTGGAGTAGAATCCCGTCAGGTACGTTCCGCATGGGATGTCCTTGATGGGGTCGAACTGGGGAATGGTGAACTGGTTGCCCAGTATGCCGGTGTTGCAGACGTATCCGGGACGGGTCACGACGTGCAGGGAGTCGGGTAGTGTCTTGGGTCCGACGAGTTCGAGCACTTTGTTGGGACGAACCGGCAGTCGTTGGCTGCTGATGTTGCCGTCGTCTGCGATGCAGTGGTCGGCACCTATGGCACTGAGTTGTCCGAAGGCTTCCGTGCGTCGGCTGGTGGCCAAGACGGTGGCACCCATGGCTTTGGCCAACTGGATGGCAGCCTGCCCGACGGTGCTGGTGGCTCCGCGGACGAGCAGTGTGTCGCCGGCACTGAGATGGAGTCCCTGCAGGAGTGAGCCGTAGGCTGTAAAGTAGGTCTCGGGCACGGCGGCCAGTGAAAGCCAGTCCAGGTTGCAGTCTACGCTGAAGACGTTTCTCGAGGGCAGCAGTGCATATTCGGCATAACTGCCGTTGAAGGAGCGTCCCATGCCGCCCATGAGGGCGATGACGCGTTGTCCGCGTTCGAAGTCTGAGTCGGAGGCATCGGCCACTTCACCCACGCACTCGATGCCGGGCACGACGGGCGTGTTGATGTATGGGCGGTCGGCTTCGTACTGTCGCAGGATGGCCTCGGAATGGTTGAGTCCGGCTGCGTGTACCTTCACCAGCACCCACCCGGGCCGTACTTGTGGCAGGGGCAGGTTGCTCACGTGCAGGTCGTCGGCCTTGCAGCAGCCGTTGATGACGATGGCTTTCATGTTGGCGATGATGTTGGTCTTTGGTGGTCTTTTGCCAGTCCAGCCGGACGATGGCCTCCACTGACAGTTTCCGTAGGAATTGCCACAGTGCAGTCGGTGTTCGTGCTCGATGCGTTACGGCTCTCCCTCGTACCAGCACTGCGGGTCGGGTGCATAGAAACGGCCTGTGTAGCCGTAGGCCACGGCAGGACAGCCGCGGCAGAACCGCAGCAGCGGGCACTGGCGGCATTTCTCGAAGTGTTCGTGCTGGCGATACTGGTCGGTTCGCGGGCCATGGAAGACGGTGTACAGGTCTTCGTCCGTCGTTCCCACATAACTGTCGAAACGGCGGCAGGCCATCAGCCGGCCCTCGGCGGTGATGGTGAAGTGGCAGTTGCCGCAGTTGCATCCGTCGTAAATCGTGTCCTCGTCCAGTCCGTCGGGAATGCGGAACAGACCCTTCTCGTAGAGGAACAGCGTCCACAGGTGGTCCTTCAGGTTGAAAGTCGTGTTGCTGTCGCGATAGCGTTCGAAGCGTTCCCAGCACCGTTCCAGCAAGTCGCGGTAGGCCAGCGGCTCGATGTGCCAGTCCGTGCTGTGCGCCTTGTCCTCGGCGGTGGGGCAGTAGCGACCGAAGGCATAGATGTCGGCCTCGTGCTCCACCACTACGTCAATCAGTTGTGGCAACTCCTCCATGTTCGTGGCCGACACGGTCGACATCACGGCACAGTGCATGCCACTCCTGCGCACGGTGGCGATGGCCTCCAGCGTGCGGTCGAACGAGCCGGGCTTGCGCATGCGGTCGTGCGTCTTGCGAAGGCCGTCGAGCGACAACTGGTACTTGCGGCAGCCCAATTGTCGCATCCGTCGGCACACCTCGTCGGTCAGGTGGAACGGATTGCCCATCACGGTGAACGGAATGCCGTGCTCGTGCACCAGTTGGAGGAAATCCCAAAAGCGCGAGTGCAGGATAGGGTCGCCGCCTGTGATGTAGAGGTAGGGCAGACGACCCATTCGGCTGGCCATCCGTTCAACGTTCGCAAGCACTGCCACGAGCCTCTCCCAAGGCATTTCCACCAGTCGCGGATGGCCTTCGGAAAAGATGTAGCAGTGCTTGCAACGTTGGTCGCACTCGTCAGTGATGTGCCATTGAAATGCGAAATACTCCATCGAGTTGTCCGACAGTTGTCAGATGCGGTCGGTTGCCCTCTCGCTACTTGTCGCCAGCACCGCAGGCCGAACCGCACGCAGCGGGCTTGTCGCCGGCACCGCAGGCAGCACCGCAGGCGGCTGGTTTCTCACTTACCGTCATCAGTCCCTGTGCGCTGTGCGCAAATGCATAGTCTGTTCTCTTCATCTTCCTTTGTGTTTAAAAAGTTTGACATAAAAGGCTACTCCCGAAGGTAACCAATGCAAAGATACACATTTTCCCTGCTCCGACCAAATGAACGCTCCTTCGTCTGTTACTTTCCCGTGGATACCATTACGGATTTTCAGCATCTTGAGACGACTGAGTTTAAATATTATTATGATTTTCCAGGCTGGTTTGCCTGCGGCACGACCACCCTTCACTCCCTTTCTCCTCCCTCTCCACCGAACCGTCCGGCAATTCCGTAGATTCTGAAAATCTCAGTCGCAACTGATGATGAAGTTGATGCGGTCCTTCTCGATGCCGATGTTCAGGGGAAGGACGTATTTCTCGGGCAGCATGCTTCCGTCGAGACTGATGGAGGCACGACCGCTCTCGAACAGCGTGACGGCCTGTATGCGGTAGGGATGTACGTTCTTGTTGTTCAGGAACTGGCCCTTGCCCAACAGCCAGAAACCGCGCAACAGTTGCCAGACGGTGGGGCGGCCAGTGACCGACATGTCAAGCAGACCGTTGTAGGGCACTGCGTTAGGCGTCTGTCCGTAGCCGGTGGCGTTGCCGATGCAGATGGACATGACGTTCCTGGCCACAGTCTCCGTATCGGCCTTCAGGCGAATGTTGAACGATTTCCGCTCAAAAATCTGCGCGATGAAGACGGGCAAGAGTGAAAGCCGCTTCGAACCCATGAGCCGATGCCAGCGGTTGGTCAACTCGACCAGTTTGGCACCCAGCCCGATGTTCACACAATTGAGGAAATAGCGGCACTGGGGTTTGCCCTGGGAATTGTTGAACTGGCAACGACCCACGTCAATGGTGCGCGTGCGTCGCACAAGGATGTTGTCGATGGCTTTCCGGTAGTTGTCGGTGTCTATGTCCCAGAAGGAGGCGAAGGCGTTGCCGATGCCGTAGGGGATGATGCCGAAGGCGAAATCCTCGGGCAGTGGTTGGCGGATGGACAGGATGCCGTTGACTGCCTCGTTGAGGGTGGCGTCATTACCGATGAGGACGATGGTCTTGTAGCCGTTTCTGCACAGCATCTCGGCCAGGCGTTCCACTGAACTGTAACTTTCCGACTGTACCATGTCGAAAACCACGCCTTTTGCTTCCAGATGCTGTTGTATCTTCCTCCAGTCCTTGCGGCTTTGGAAGGTGTGATGGCCTATGATAATGCCCCAGCGGTCCACGGGAGAGAGTTTAAGGAGTTCGGTTGTTTGGAGGAAAGAAGATGAAGGGGAGGGTGCTCAGGTCGCGGAACGTCAGATGGACAGTTGGTCGAGCACCTTGATGAGGTTGAGGTTCAGCGGTTTGTCGCTACGGATGGCATCGGCAAAGGGGACGTAGACTATCTCGTCGTTGCGCACGCCCACCATCACGTTCCGCTGTCCTTCAAGGATGGCGTCGATGGCACCCGAACCCAGGCGGGTGGAGAGGATGCGGTCGCGGGCAGTGGGAGAGCCTCCGCGCTGCAAGTGGCCCAGGATGGAGACGCGCACGTCGTACTGTGGATATTCTTTTTTGACGCGCTCGGCATAGAACATGGCTCCGCACTTGGGGCTTTCGCTCACGATGACGATGCTGGAGTTCTTGCTTTTGCGGATGCCGCGACCGATGAAGTGTTCCAACTGGTCGGCGTCGGTCGAGTCTTCGGGGATAATGGCGGCTTCGGCTCCACTGGCGATGGCACTGTTCTGTGCCAGGAATCCGGCGTCGCGCCCCATTACTTCGACGAAGAAGATGCGCTCGTGCGAGTTGGCTGTGTCGCGTATTTTGTCGACACATTCCACGATGGTGTTGAGCGTGGTGTCGTAGCCGATGGTCAGGTCGGTGCCGTACAGGTCGTTGTCGATGGTGCCTGGCAGTCCGATGCAGGGCACGTTGAATTCATTGGCAAAGATGTGTGCGCCGGTGAGGGAGCCGTTTCCGCCGATGACGACGAGGGCGTCGATGCCTTCGCGCTGCATGGTCTCGTAGGCCCCGTTCCGCCCTTCAGGTGTCTGGAATTCCTTGGAGCGTGCGCTGCGCAGGATGGTTCCGCCGCGTGCGATGATGTTGCTGACGCTTTCTGTGGTGAACTCCTTGATGTCGCCGTGTATGAGTCCGTCGTAGCCTCGGTAGATTCCCTTGACTTTGAATCCTTGGCTGATGGCGGTGCGGGTGACGGCACGGATGGCGGCGTTCATGCCTGGCGAGTCTCCGCCAGAGGTGAGGATGCCGATGCAGTTGATGTTTGCCACGATGATGGTTGGAAGTTTAGAGGTTAGGGGTTAGTTGTTTTTCCTGCTTTTCAGTGGGTCAGCCAAAAGACGAGCATGCCCGCGGCCCAGGCCAGGAGTACGCGCCAGAAGATGTGGCGGAAGTACCAGGTGAGTCGTATGCGCTCTACCTCTACTACGGAGTGTCCGGCGAGTGTGCCGACGAAGAGCAGGCAGCCGCCCACGGCACTGCAGTAACTGAGCATCTGCCAGTAGGCACCGTTCTGGACGAAGTCGGTCGTGGCGCCACGGCTGGTGTCCATGTCGAACATGTTCATGCCTGACATGACGAAGGGCACGTTGTCCACGATGCTGGACATGAAGCCTGTGATGGCACCGTAGGCATAGACGTTGTGCACGTACCAGGTGAGCCACCCGCAGGCGGCATCGAGTGCGCCGCACTCCTTGAGGGCTCCCACGCCGAGCGAGATGCCCAGGTAGTAGAGGATGATTTGTATGCCGATGAATTCGGTGTTGCGTATGTAGTCGCGACGGACGAAGAGCAGGTTGCCGTTGACTTTGAACGTGAAGATGCCTTCGACGACCCAGATGATGGCCAGGACGCACATGGCTCCGATGAAGGGTGGGAAGTGGGTGAGGCTGCTGAAGGTCGGGATGGACCACAGGCCTACGAGTCCGAGCACGAGCAGGGATGATTTCTGCCAGGGGTGCAGGGTGGAGTCGTCGCCTCGGAAGCGATGGAGCGACGAGTACATCTCCACTTTGCCGTAGAGCATGGTGGAGAGGAGGAGGTTGAAGATGCAGAGTGTGGCGAAGCAGGGCAGGATGAGTCCCTGTGCGAAGGCTGATGCTGTGACGACGCCGCGCACCCAGAGCATGAGGCTGGTCATGTCGCCGATGACGGTGAAGGCACCGCCCAGGTTGGCTGCCACGAGTATGGCGCAGGCGTAGATGACTCGCTGCCGGTGGCTGCTGACTATTTTTCCCATGATGGCCAGCATGAGGACGACGGTGGTGAGGTTGTCGACGTTGGCCGAGATGAAGAATGTGAGCAGGCTGAGAATCCACAGGAACCGTCGGCTGCTGCGCATGCGGAGCCAGTGGACGAGTGAGTCGAACACGCCGTTGTTCGACATGATTTCGAGGATGGTGTTGGTGGCGATGAGGAAGAGGATGACGGAGCAGGCTTCGGTCACGTAGCGCATCATGACGCTGTTGGCCACGAAGTATCCCACGGTGAGTCCATTGGTCTCGTTGCTCTGTAGGTAGGCCTGGTATTCGTCGGGGTGCATGAGTTGCAGGTAGTCGCCGGCCTGGAGCACGTAGAGCACCCATACGATGACGCCGCAGAACATGGCGACGGCTGCACGGTTGATGTGGTTGATTTGAACCGTGCTCATCAGCAGGTAGCCGGTAAGCAGCACTGCTACGATAAGGAGCGTCATCATCAGCATGGTGGAAAGTGAAATGAAAAAATGAAAAGAGAACACTTTTCACTTTTCGCTTTTCATTTTTCATTTTTGAGCGGCAAGCGGGACTCGAACCCGTGACCCTCGGCTTGGGAAGCCGATGCTCTACCGACTGAGCTACTGCCGCAAGTTGCTTTTTGTCGTGCAAAAGTAAAAAGAATTTTGCAAAGGTGGAAACAAATGGAGGAAAAGTTGTAAATTTGTGGATATTTTCTTAGGTCAATAATGATTCTCAACCATCTGTCCATCGTCAACTATAAGAACATTGCGCAGGCCGAACTTGATTTTTCACCGAAAATCAATCTTTTCATCGGCAGCAATGGTGAGGGAAAGACCAACATCCTCGATGCCATCTATTTTCTTTCGTTCACGCGCAGTGCCACCCATGCTGCGCAGGACTCGCTGTGCATCCGCCATGGCGAGCAGGACATGTTGCTGGCCGCCGACTACGACCTTGAAGGCTCGCCCGAGCATGTCACCTGCGGACTGCGTCTGCACCAGAAGAAGGTGTTGCGACGCAACAGGAAGGCCTACCGCCGTATGTCCGAACACATCGGGCTGCTGCCCCTCATCCTCATCTCGCCTTCCGACAATGAACTGGTCACCGGTGGCAGCGACGAGCGTCGCCGCTTCATGGACATCGTCATCTCGCAGTACAATCCTACGTACCTGGCCCAACTTTCGCGCTATAACAACGTGTTGCAGCAGCGCAACGCGCTCTTGCGCCAGCACAGCCAGCAACCTGCCAGCACGCCCCTCGCGCCGGATGCCGGCCTGCTGCTCGACACGTACGAGCGCATGATGGCCGAGGCGGGCACATATATATATAATGAACGCGCGCGATACATCGATGCCCTCATCCCCATCTTCCAGAACTATTACTCGCGGCTGTCCTGCAGTCGGGAGCAGGTGGGGCTGGCATACACCAGCCACGCCCAGCGCGGCCCGCTGCTCGAGGTCATACAGCGCGACCGGCAGCGAGACCTTGTCGTGGGCTACTCCCTGCACGGCGTCCACCGCGACGACCTTGACATGACCCTCGGTGGATTTCCCATCCGGCGCGAGGGCTCGCAGGGGCAGACCAAGACCTACCTCGTCAGCCTCAAGTTGGCTCAGTTCGACTTCCTGCGCAACGTCGGGGCGCGCACCAAGCCGCTCCTCCTGCTCGACGACATCTTCGACAAGTTGGACGCCCGGCGCGTAGCCCAAATCATCGACCTGGTGGGCGACGACCACTTCGGCCAAATCTTCATCACCGACACCAACCGTGAAAACCTGGACCGCATCCTCTCGCAGGCGGCACCGTCGGCCTACAGGATTTTCAGCGTGTCGGCAGGCAACATTGCCCAGCAACCTTCAGACTCCCGACCGGCATGAGACGCAGCAACACGGAATCCATCGGCCAGGTCGTGCGCCAGTTCCTGCGCGACGAGGGCCTCGAGACGCCGCTCAACCAGCACCGCCTCATCCATTCGTGGCAGGAGGTGATGGGGCAGGCCATCATGCAGTACACGGGCGACCTGTTCATCCAGGGCCAGACGCTCCACGTGCAGATTCGCTCCTCCGTACTGCGTCACGACCTGACGCTCTCCAGAGCCACCCTCGTGCGGCGTCTCAACGAGCACGTCGGTGCGCAGGTCATCACCGACATCCACTTCTACTGATTTCCCCTCGTGCGGGTCAACCCACACCCTCCCGTGCAGACAGTCACAAGCGTGGCTGCCTGCACGTTTTTTCTGCTGCATGCGCGGCTGAAAATCGCTCCCGCCCGGCGGCAAACCTCTCCCGACTGCACTGAAAACCTGATTCCACCCCACTTCAAAGCCCTTTCCTCTGCACCGAAAACTTAAAATCACGTCGTGATTTGTACGAATCACGTCGTGATTTCTACAAATCACGTCGTGATTTATAAGAATCACGACGTGATTTTAACTTTTGTTGCGCTTGTTCATAAGTTTTGAGTGCAGTGTTCCGTATTTTCCAGTGCAGATATGTGGAATTGTCAAGGCAGGGTGGGGGCAAGGCAGGATGTTTTCCTAAAAAATGTATAAATGTTTGAGTTTCCTTTTTAATTTGATTAACTTTGCAGGGTAATTGTACGTAAGGAAAACCAAGATTTTCATCAAACCAAAGAGCAGAATGAAAAAGAGTAATTTGCAAATTGCACGCGCTGCCTACCAGCCCAAGTTGCCGAAGGCATTGCTTGGCAGCGTGAAGGCTGTGGAGGGAGCACCCACGCAGTCGGTAGGAAACCAGGCAGAAATCAAGGCCATGTTCCCCAACACCTACGGCATGCCGGTGATTGAGTTTGAACCGGGCGAGGCCCGTCAGTTGCCACCCTTCAACGTGGGAGTCATCCTCTCGGGCGGTCAGGCTCCGGGCGGACACAACGTAATCAGCGGCCTGTTCGACGGCATCAAGTCGCTCCACCCCCAATCGCGCCTGTACGGATTCATCCTGGGCCCAGGCGGATTCGTCGACCACAACTACATGGAACTGACCGCCGACATCATCGACGAATACCGCAACACGGGCGGCTTCGACATCATCGGTTCGGGCCGCACCAAGTTGGAGAAGGAAGAGCAGTTTGAGAAAGGCATCGAAATCCTGCGCGAACTGGACATCAAGGCACTGGTCATCATCGGTGGCGACGACTCGAACACCAACGCCTGCGTACTGGCCGAGTACTATGCACGCAAACAATACGGCGTGCAGGTGATTGGCTGCCCCAAGACCATCGACGGCGACCTGAAGAACGAGCAGATTGAGACGAGTTTCGGCTTCGACACGGCCTGCAAGACCTACTCCGAACTCATCGGCAACATCCAGCGCGACTGCAACTCCGCACGCAAGTACTGGCACTTCATCAAACTCATGGGACGTTCGGCCAGCCACATCGCACTGGAGTGTGCCCTGCAGTGCCAGCCCAACATCTGCCTCGTGAGCGAGGAGGTGGAAGAGAAGCAGATGTCGCTCGACGACGTTGTGACCTACATAGCCCAGGCCGTGGCACGTCGAGCCGAGCAGGGCAACAACTTCGGAACCGTACTGATTCCCGAAGGCCTCATCGAATTCATCCCAGCCATCAAGAAACTCATAGCCGACCTGAACGAAGTACTGGCCCGTGACGAGGCCAAGGAAATCAGCCGTTCGGAGGTGGTCGACTTCGTGCGCCGTCACATCTCGAAGGAAAACAAGGCCGTGTTCGACTCACTGCCCTCACAGGTGGCCTCGCAACTGGCCCTCGACCGCGACCCGCACGGCAACGTACAGGTCAGCCTCATCGAGACCGAGAAACTGCTCAGCAAGATGGTGGCCGACAAATTGGCCGACTGGAAGCGAGCCGGAAAATACGTGGGCAAGTTTGCCGCACAGCACCACTTCTTCGGCTACGAAGGCCGCTGCGCCGCCCCCTCCAACTACGATGCCGACTATTGCTACTCGCTCGGCTTCAACGCCAGCCGCCTCATCTCGGCAGGCAAGACCGGCTACATGTCCGTCATCCGCAACACCACCGCACCGGCATCCGAGTGGGTGGCAGGCGGAGTGCCCATCACGATGATGATGAACATGGAGCGTCGCAACGGACAAGACAAGCCCGTCATCCGCAAAGCCCTCGTCGAACTCGACGGAGCACCCTTCAAGTACTTCGCAGCCAATCGCGAACAGTGGGCCGTCAACACCGACTACGTCTACCCGGGACCCATACAGTACTTCGGACCCACAGAAGTGTGCGACCAGCCCACCATCACGCTGCAACTTGAACAGACCAGGCAGTAGGACGTGACAAAAAAGAAAAAGAACCAACGCAGAAGGAAAAAAAAATCCAACCATCCTTTTCGGCGAGTGCCCTCACACTTGTTGTGGGGGATACTTGCCGTAGTAGCAGCCGTCTACGTCTTCTTTTTCTATCACACATTCGTAGGACCCTATTCCTTCCGCTGGAAAGCCCTCTATTCCGACACCACCTACCCCGACGGAGCCGTGCGCGGCATCGACATCAGCCACTACCAGCAGGACATCGACTGGGACCGCCTGCGCAATGCCGACATACAGGGAGCACCCGTCAGTTTCGTCTTCATCAAGGCCACCGAAGGCATCGACAAGTTTGACGACAACTTCAACCGCAACTTCTTCAATGCACGCAAGAGCGGCATCATACGCGGAGCCTACCACTTCTTCTCCACCAAAAGCAGCGCACGCCGACAGGCCGAGTTCTTCTGCCGCATGGTACAACTCGAGGCAGGCGACTTGCCACCCGTGCTCGACGTAGAGACCGAGGTGGACCGCATCAGCAACTACAGCCGCGAAAAACTCAAGAAAGAAGTGCTCGAATGGATGAACATCGTCGAGCGGCACTACGGCGTAGCCCCCATCCTCTACGCCTCCTACAGTTTCCGCAAACACTACCTCCACGATGCCGACTTCGAACACTATCCCTTCTGGATTGCCCACTACTACGTCAGCAACCTCAAGTACGCCGGCAACTGGGCTTTCTGGCAGCATACCGACGCAGGCCGCATCGACGGCATCAAGGGCGATGTCGACATCAACCTCTTCAACGGAGAAATGGACGACCTGGAACACTTGCTGATAAAGGAATAGCGACACACCCGGACAACAGCAGCGGCAACCACAAAAACAAACCTCCCCCTGCCACAAAATCCATGGCAGGGGGAGGTCTTTCTTTACTCGGCAGCAGACTGACTAACGGATATGCTTGATGATGCTGTAGGCCTGGTAGATGCCCAGTTCGCCGGCAGTGCTGAGGTCGGGCGTGGCAGCCTTGGCATCGCCCGAGAGAATGCGGACGATGCCACGATTGAAGAAGGCCTGGGCAAACTGAGGACGCAGGACGACGGCACGGTCAAGATCCTGCAAGGCCAGAAAATATTTATTCGTCATGGCGTAGGCGTAGGCACGGTTATAATAAGCCTCGGCCACGTCAGGCTGTTGGCTGATAGCCTCCGTGAAATCAAGGATGGCCGGTTCGTATTCCTCCACCAGCAAGTGTTCCAAAGCCGTGTCGAAGTAAGGATTGGGCGCCGAAGCGACGGCCCGGTAACTGGCGATGGAAAGAGGCGGCAGCAGACGAGTGTCAGCCTCCTTGTTCTGTATCTTCCCACGGTATTCACTTTCGTAATCCTTCACCTCTTCGTCGTCGACCACGAGTTTCTGGTACTCCTCCAGGTTGATTTCCGACTTCTTGCGGGTCGAGGCCGTACGCCCAGCCTTGCTCTGGTAGCCGTAGCGGTGGGCAACCTGTTCGCGCAGTACATGCTCCTCGTCACGCAGCGCACCGCGTTGGTCGCCCGACATGCGGCGAGCCTCAGCACGTCGCACATAGCCCTGCAGAAAGTTGGGATAAGTTTGGATGAGGGTGGTATAGTCGCGTATGGCAGCACGGTAGTCACCCGTCTGCATGAGCAGTTCGGCTCGGTTGTAGATGGCCATGACATCAGTAGGGTCAATCTTCAGGATAAAGTCAAAGTCCTCGATGGCAAGGTTGTCCTCACCCACGCCGGCACGCAACAAGCCACGGTTGTAGTGCCCCACGAAGTTGGTGGGGTCGATGTCGAGTGCCAGGTCGTAGTCGTCCATGGCACCACGCAGTTTGTTCTGGTGGTAGCGGGAGAGCGCGCGGTTAATCAGGTTGCGCGCGTTCTTGGGTTGCAGGCGGATGGCCTCGGTCAAGGTCGAGTCGGCACCCGTCCAGTCTTCACGGTTCATCAGGAACGACGCCTTCATGGAGAGGGACGGCACGTTGAAGCGGTCGGCAACGAGCGCACTGTCAATGTAGTTCTCGGCTGCCAGCGTGTCCTTCTGCGACAACTTGATTTGCGATTTCAAGGCATAGCCGTCGGCATGCCTGGGCCAGCGGCTGATGATGGCATTGCTGATGGAATCGGCATGGTCAAGACTGTCTATCTCGATGTTGCAGAGTACCCAGTTGTGCCAAGCCGACCGATTTTCAGGCTGCACATGGGTAGCCATGGCATAGTCGCGCTCTGCCAAGTCGTACTTGCCCATGTTGATGCGCGAAAGACCACGCACTTCGTACGTGTTGGGATAGAAAGGATTGATTTCAATGGCGCGTGTGCAGTCCTGTTCTGCACCGAGATAGTCTTCAAGATAAAACTTGGCCAGGGCGCGGTAGAAATAAGGCTCGTAGAGATAGGGCTTGGCCAGGATGACGCGGTTGAAATACTGTATGGACAGGACATAGTCGTCGAAGTAGAGCGCATTACGCCCAACGTCCATCATGCGCTCGGTGTTGATTTGTCCCTTGGCGGGCAAGCAGCATAGCAGGCAGCAGAGCAGAATATAGGTGATTCGCTTCAACGGACGGGCTTGGTCTTGTATGAGCAGGAATATTTTCCCTTCGACATGTTGAGCAATTTTTTGCGAATCATCTGCTTGCGCAGCGAGGAGATGTGGTCGACGAACATCTTGCCTTCCAGGTGGTCGAATTCATGCTGGATGACCCGGGCCACAAAACCGTCCACCCATTCGTCGTGCGGTTGCATGTTCTCGTCAAGATACTGGATGCGTACGCGTGACGGACGCTGCACACGTTCGTGGATGCCAGGCAGGGACAGGCAACCTTCCTCGAAGTTGCTTGTCTCTTCACTCGCCTCGACTATGTGGCCGTTGATGTAGGTGCGCAGGAACCCCTTGAATGCTGGTTCGTCGTCGCTGATGCAGTCTAAGTCGACCACTACCACGCGAATGGGCAGGCCCACCTGTGGTGCAGCCAGTCCCACGCCCTCGGCATGCTTGAGCGTCTCAAACATGTTGCTGATTAGTTCTTTCAAGTTGGGGTAGTCAGGGGCAATGTCTTCGGCCTTCTTACGCAGCACGGGTTGCCCGAAAATATACATGGGTAGTACCATTTATATAGAGTTTGAAGTGGAGCGCGGACGTCCCCGTCCGCAGAAGTTTAGAGTTTAGAGTTTAGAGTTTAGAGGTTAAAGAACGAATCCCCATTGCTCGTAGAGACGTGGGCGTGCCCCGTCTCAAAGAACTGAAGGGGTTGTGGGCGTGCCCCGTCTCAGAAGCGTGAAGCGATAAAATTCTCATCGTTCTGCTTGCCGATGCTTTGGCTCGTCCCTTGGGACCGCGGACGTCCGCGTCCGCATTATCAAAGTCATCGCAAAGCGCTTTGGCTTGTCCAAAGAATATTCAAACTTTCAGACTTTCCATATAGTCCTCCAAAATGATGGTGGCACTGATTTTGTCCACCAGCGCCTTGTCTCGCCGTGCCATCTTGCCAATGCCGCTTTCCAGCATGGTGCGGTGGGCCAGCACTGATGTGAACCGCTCGTCGTAGTAGTCAACAGTCAGGTCGGGATGGTTGTGGCGCAGTCGGTTGACAAAAGGACGGATGCGCTGCATGTTTTCTGACTCCAGGCCATTCATTTGCCGAGGCATCCCCACAATGATACACTCCACCTCCTCGTGTGCCAGATAGTCGTCCAGAAACTTCATCAGCCGAGGTGTTTCGACCGTTGTCAGTCCCTGTGCAATCAGTTGTAACGGATCGCTCACTGCGATTCCTGTTCGCTTCTTGCCATAGTCTATGGCCAGCAGTCTCCCCATCTCTCTCAAGTTTTCTTTCTGCAAATGTACGGAAAAATATAGTGAAAACGAAAATTTTGTCTAGAGTATAGAGCCTAAAGTCTCTTGACCCTTGACAAAAACTTCAAATTTCCCATCGTTCGGCTCTGCCGACGCTTTCGCTCTTCGAAAGTCATCGCGAAGCACTTTGGCTCGTCCAAAGAAATTTCTCATCATCCCATCACGACGTCGAGCACCATCATCAGCACGAAACCGATGGCAAAGCCGATGGTGCTGAGATTGGAGTGTTTGCCTTCGCTGGCTTCAGGGATGAGTTCCTCGACGACGACATAGAGCATGGCACCTGCGGCAAAGGCCAGCATGTAGGGCAGGATGGGAGTCATCAGCGAGGCCAGCAGTACGACGGCCAGTCCGCCGATAGGTTCCACGACTCCACTGACGCTTCCAATGACGAAAGAGCGCCATTTCGTGTTTCCTGCGGCTCGCATCGGCATCGAGATAATCGCCCCCTCTGGTATGTTCTGGATGGCAATGCCAATCGAGACAGCCAGGGCGCTGGCAATCGACAGCCCTGCAGCACCGTTCTCTGCTCCGGCAAACACGACGCCGACAGCCATGCCTTCCGGCAGGTTGTGGATGGTGACGGCCAGAGACAGCATGGCTGTGCGTGACAGGTGTGAGCGAGGTCCCTCGGGAGTGTTGGCCCCTATGTGCAAGTGGGGAGTCAGTTCGTCAATCAACAGCAGGAAACCGATGCCCAGCATGAAACCTGCGGCAGCGGGCAGTACTGACCACGCACCCTTTGTTGCCTCCATTTCAATCGCAGGGATGAGCAGCGACCAAACGGAGGCTGCCACCATAACACCGGAGGCAAAACCCAGCAGTGACTTCTGGAGTCGGAGTGACATCTCGTCTCGCATTATAAAGACGAATGCCGCCCCGAGCATGGTGCCCAACAGGGGAATGAGAAGTCCTATGACTAAGGCCATCTTTGGAGCGCGGACGTCCCCGTCCGCAGAAGTTTAGAGTTTAGAGGTTAAAGAGCGAATCCCCATTGTTCAAAAAGTTTGAAGTTTTCATTGCTCGTAGAGACGTGGGCGTGCCCCGTCTCAGAAAGAACCGAGGGCGTGCCCCGTCTCAGAAGCGTGAAGCAATAAACTTTTCATCGTTCGGCTTCGCCGACGCTTTGGCTCGTCCAAAGTCATCGCAAAGCGCTTTGGCTCGTCCAAAGAAACTTCAAACCTGGCGGGAGCCTACATCATGGCAGTGAGGAAATTCTCGTAACCCAGTTTCTCGATATAGTTCAAGTACTGGGCCTCCCAAGCCATGTGGTCCTTCTCGTCCTCAATCCACTTGTAGATGAGTTTCTGGGTGATGTAGTCGTCAGCGAAGGCCGCAGCCATCTCACACAGGTCTTTGATGGCATCGGGCGCATAGTCAGACTCAATCTGCTGCTTCGGGTCGTCGTAGAAGGGAAATTCCATCGTCTTCATGGCCTCCTGCAGGTCAGCAGGCTTGCAACCGAGTTCCACCAGGCGGTTCAGCACCTCCTCGGCCTCTTCCCACTCTTCCTCAGCCTCCTCCTTCCACTTGTCGGCCAACTTGTTCCATCCCTGCAGACGGCAGTAGGCAGAGAAGGCAAAATGTTGCTTACTGTTTCCAAACCATGCGGCACCATAAATGGCAAACCTCTTCAATGCTTCTTCCTTTGTCATAATACTGTCTTCTTTTTTTTAAGTTGTTAATTGTCAAGGGCCTGGAGTCTGAAGTCCCTGGGATTGCGGCTGGACCGCGGTTATCGCGAAGTGCTTTGGCTCGCCCAAAGACCTCCCCGTCCGCATAAAAATGGGAAATTGAGAAAATGAGGGTTCGGCCCCTGTCCCTTGACCAAATGATTAGTGAATGATGTTTTTTATCACAAATGCAAATATACGATGATTTCCCAAAAAAACATCTATCCAGAAGGATAAAAATTCGTCCGAAACGAAACAGATTCTGTTTTTATTGGTATCTTAACATGCCGAAACGTCAACAAAACCCAGCATCGCAGCCATAGCCGAGCGGCTCTACCTTGCCGGACAAAGCAGTTCCGGCAAGTTCTTCACCGCATGAGAGGCATCACCCCCAAAACAATTCAGAAACGTTCGCACCTCCTGACTTGCCAACCACAGGCCGAACAAACCGCCATCCCCCACCAACTTCTCCCCCTTCTTTCCCCATCTGCACACAAAACTGCGCTACTCCACACGCAGAAGTTCACTCCTCTGCACACGAAAGTATAAATCAAATATATGATTCCAATAGTGTCCTAAATAATTTTGTGTAAAATCACGTCAAGCGGCATCAAGTCAGTGTGACTTGACGTTTCTTCATGTTTCCCAAACAGCCATACCCCCTTATGTGTCATTTTCAGTCTCTGGCGGAGGTGTGAACGGCTCGTTTATCCATAGACAGAGGTCTATTTTCGTAAAAGTGTTGAGCCTGAGCGACGAGACGAGGTTCGAGAAGTGCCATTTGTAGGTTGCCTGCTGCCTGAGCACGGCAAAAAGCAGTATGGTGATGAGCGCCGTCCATATCTGTACCTCCACCGCATTGGGTGAGGTTCCGACAAAGCTCTTGATGTGGAAGTTCTGCCCAGCGGTTGCGGAAGAAGATTTCTATGTCCCACCTCGCCTTGTAAAGGTCGGCGATGGTACCCGCCGCAAGCGTCATGTTGTTGGTGAGCAGCACCATCGTGAAATGGTGCAGGGCGTTGTACACGGCTATCCTGCGTATGGGCTTGGCATACTGTTCCGCCGTTTCGTTCCCCGTGAGCCTGACAATCTCGTCTATGAGGACTTCGGGATGTGCCTTGTCTGGCAAGTCACGCTCTTCTATGCGCTCGTAGAGCAGGTTCTCTTTTACCCTGACGACGAAGAACACTTTGATGCTGTCCCAAAACTTCAGAAGGGGAGTGTCGAAGCATCCCCCTGTCACACATACGACGATACTTCCGGGCTCTTCACCTCTCTACGTTCCTGGCTGCCGTGTTGTCGCCGGCCTTCCCGTCCGTAATGTGTGCACGTATTCGGGAAGCAGCGTGCTGATGTTCTGCATGGACGGTGTGTGCAGATTCACCGCTCTCCCCAGGCGTGTGTGTAGCGTGCCCAGTCGTACACCTCGGCACGGAGAGCGTGATGATTGTGGAGTCGAGGGCATAGACGGCATTCATGTATCGGAATTTGCGACCTGAGAATCTTATCTGCTGTCCGAAATAATCCAGAAGGGCGTAATAGCAGTCGCGGAAGAACGAGCAGCAGCGGTGTTCGTTCTGGTAGGCAAGGCTAGACTTTGACGGGGCGCGGGAAATGCCAAGATGGTTTAGGTTGCCGTTTGCTGAATGAAGTCCGTTGCTTATCTCCCGCAGGGACACGCAGTCGGCAAACTGGCAGAAAATCATGCTCACAAGGTGACTCCATGTATTGAAACCCTTGGCATATTTGTCCGTTCCGTGCTTTTTTGCGAGCGATTTGCTTAAGGAATGTTCTAAAAATTAATTAACTGACAGTCAGACCTTTCTAACGATAATTCGATATATTTTTGTACCTTTGCAGTACCAAACGACGTAATGATGGAGAAAACGACGATATATAGGAGACCGCTGGAAGAGAATCTCTTTGAGGAGGAACTCACCATAGAGGCACTGTCAGCAATGGGTAATCCACTTGAGCAACTATCTGCCCTTGTGGACTTCG
>FLNU01001239.1_pt1 | contig 28901 bp, 28 predicted proteins | sample 1140361 | NCBI WGS metagenome assembly FLNU01 (sample SAMEA3878206, study PRJEB12797) | bioreactor metagenome | biome: Moose rumen | place: Sweden | collected 2011-10 | reverse complement strand
CGGGGGGGGGGGGGGGGGGGGCGGCGGCAGTACCCCTTCTATTGTCAACGTTGCTTCGACTGCGGGCATTGACGGTTCTCCCGGACATTGTGCGTACAGTGCCGGTAAAGCGGCTTTAGTCGGCTTTACTAAAACTTTATCGCATGAACTGGGCAGTTTTGGTATTCGTGTAAATGCCGTTGCCCCCGGTTTAACGGATACAGATTTGGCGCAATCAACTTGGGGGGATTACATAGACGAAATTAACGAAAGATCTACAATGCACAGACTTGGTACGACAAAAGAAATTGCTGACGCGATTTTATTTTTGGCGTCCGATTTGTCGAGCTTTATGACAGGTGAAGTTATACGCGTTGACGGAGGGCAAATCATATAGACTAATAAACTTACCAAAATTTTTAACTCTGAATTTGTACGCGTTTTTAAAGCCGGTTAAAAGTTCGTACATTTTCGGAGTTTTTTTGTTGAAAAAATTGAGGTGAGATATTTGCTTTTAAATGGAAAAACCGCTCTGGTAACCGGCTGTAACAGAGGCATCGGCAAGGCAATATTGGAAACGTTCGCTGAAAACGGCGCGAATATTTTTGCCTGCGTCCGTAATGAAACTGAAGAATTTACCGACAGGATTAAATCTTTGTCCGAAAAAAATAACGTGGAAATTACTCCGTTGTATTTTGATATGCGTGACGAAAAGGCAATGAAAAACGCTATGATGTCAATTCGTAAGACGCGCAAAAAAATTGATATTCTCGTAAACAATGCGGGGATGCGTCCGCCTTCGGCTTGTTCATTCCAAATGACGCCTATTGATAAAATTCGTGAAGTGTTTGACGTAAATTTTTTCGCCACACTTCAACTTACTCAATATGTGCTGAAATTTATGCAAGATTCGGGAAGTATTATAAATGTTGCGTCAATGGCGGCTTTTGATGGCGATTTGGGATTTTGTGCCTACAGTTCAAGTAAAGCTGCTTTGATTGGCTTTACCAGAAATTTGTCACGTGAACTCGGCAAACAAAATATTCGCGTCAATGCGATTGCGCCCGGTCTCACAGATACCGATATGGGACGCGCCAATAATATCAACGGCAATGCGGAAAATTTTATAAAAGAGTCAACTTTAGGCAGATGGGGCAATCCCGAAGAAGTCGCCAATTCAATTTTATTTTTAGCGTCTGATTTATCAAGTTTCGTGACAGGCGAAGTTATTTTCGTGAATGGAGGACAAAGGATTTGAACAAAATAAATTTGACTCACATCGAAAATCTTGCAAAAGATATGCGTCTTTCCGTCATTGAAACGGGTTACGGCGCAGGAAAAAATGCCGCACATTTCGGCGGAGCTCTTTCGGCAGTTGAGATTTTGGCTTGTCTTTACGGCGGGATTATGGACGTTGATCCTAAAAATCCCTCAAAAGAACCGCGCGATATTTTCATAATGAGTAAAGCGCATGCAGTATTGGCACTTTATACCGCGCTTGCATATACCGGATTTTTTCCTGTTGAAGAGCTGAAAACTTTTGAAGTCAACGAATCGGAGTTGGCGGGACATCCTACAATGAATGTTAATCGCGGCATTGAATTTTCGGGCGGCAGTTTAGGTATGGGACTTTCGCAAGGTGTCGGTGTAGCACTCGGATACAGGAAAAAGAAAATTGATAACCGCGTTTTTGTTATGTTGGGCGACGGCGAATGTGACGAAGGTTCAAATTGGGAAGCGGCAATGAGTGCAGCGCATTTTAATTTGGATAACTTAATTGTTATTGTCGATAAAAATACCGTACAAGGCGACGGTACAACCGATGAAATTATGAAACTCGGCGACCTTGCACAAAAATTTTCTGCCTTCGGTTTTGAGACGCGGGAAGTTGACGGACATAATATTTCAGCGTTGTATGAAAATATTTCGGCATTGATTGACAATTACAACGGAAAGCCTAAAGCTTTAATTGCACATACGATTAAGGGTAAGGGCGTTTCGTTTATGGAAAATAATCACATATGGCATCACAACATTATGACACCTAAACAGTATGAACAGGCAATGCAGGAACTCGGGAAGGCGGCGAATTGAAATGGCATTTACCAAACGTGATATTAGGACTTTTTCAATGCTCGGTACTCGTCGGTCATTTTATTTTCAACTTGTCAAAGAAGCGGAAAATAATGGCGATATAGTGATACTTAGTGCCGATATGTATAAAGGAAACAATCTCGAAAAATTTAAACAGAATCACCCTGCCCAAATTGTTAATGTAGGAATTGCCGAACAAAATATGATTGGAGTCGCGGCAGGTATGGCTAAAGTCGGCTTTAATGTATTTGCCACAACTTTTTCAACTTTTATTACTACTCGTTGCTTTGATCAAATTCGGATTAATCTCGGATATATGAAACTTCCCGTAAAATTAATCGGACGAAGTAGCGGTATTGGTAATAACATTGCCGGTCCTACGCATTACGCAGTTGAAGATATTTCACTTTTACGAGCGATTCCTAACATGATTGTAATTTCACCCGCCGATGCCTTTGAAGCCGTGAAAGTTGCTGAAGCTGCCGTTAATTCAAAAAATCCCATATACATACGTCTTAATGATGATGTCAATATCCCCAGTGTCTACAAAGACGATTACGATTTTCAAATTGGCAAAGCGGTTGTATTAAATGAAGGCGCGGACATTACGATTTTTGCTACAGGTACAATGGTTACGCCTTCGCTTAAGGCTGCTAAACTTCTTGCCGACGAAAATATTTCCGTAGCTGTCGTAAATGTTCACACGATAAAACCGCTTGACTTGGAAACCGTCGATAAATATTCTGCAGGACGAAAACTTATCGTAAGCGTAGAAGAACACGGCATTATTGGCGGGCTGGGAAGTGCGATAGCCGAACATAACTCAGAAAAAATTTCTTCACCGCCGCAAATTAAAATTGGACTTCCCGACGCTTACGGTAAAGCCGGAAGTTATGAATATTTATTGGATAAATACGGCTTGACGGCTGAAAAAATCTGTGCGAAAATCAAACAAAAATTCTTGGAACTTTGAGAGGAAAAAATGTTTGATTTAAAAAATTTTGGTGAAAAGGTAGCGTTGATAACCGAATCAGGTACGGTAAGCTACAATGAACTTGCCGCACTTTCAAAAAAATTTGGTGACTTGGTTAAAAGACGTTGCCTTATTTTTTTATTCACGGAAAATTCAACTGCCGCCGTCGCGGGATATGTCGGATTTATAAATAAAAAAATTGTTCCGGCAATGATTGACGCTGAATTAAATTCAGAATCGGCTAAAAATCTGATTGAAATTTATCGACCGGAATATTTATTGATGCCGAATCATCTGCGCGGAAATTATTCAGATATGGAAGAAATTTTTCAATCGGGCGACTATGTTTTGTTGGCGACGGGTGAACAAAATCCTTTTCATTTACATAATGATTTGACATTGTTGATGACAACTTCAGGGTCGACGGGAAGTCCGAAATTTGTACGTCAAAGTTACGAAAATATTTTTTCTAACACAAAATCTATAGTGGAATATCTGCAGATTGACGAAAATGAACGCGCCATAACAAATTTACCGTTGCATTATGTTTACGGGCTTTCGATTCTCAACACACATCTTTTTTCAGGCGCATCTTTAGTATTGACGGATAAAACTTTGTTTCAAAAAGAATTTTGGCAACTGATGAAAGAAAAGGAAGTTACCAATTTAAACGGCGTACCGTATACTTTTGAAATGTTGGAGCGGCTCAGATTTTTCCGAATGAAATTACCTGCGTTGAAAAAAATTACTCAAGCGGGCGGAAAACTTTCAACGGACTTGCATTTTAAATTTGCCGAATACGCAAAAAATAACGATAAAAAATTTTTTGTAATGTATGGGGCGGCTGAGGCTACTGCGCGAATGGGCTATCTTCCATACGAAAAATCTTTGGAAAAAACAGGAAGTATGGGCATTGCAATTCCGCAGGGAAGATTTGAACTTATCGACGAAGAAGGAAACGTTATTGATACGCCGAACACTGCAGGCGAGTTGATTTATTACGGCGACAATGTGACTTTGGGATATGCTGAAAAAGGTGAAGATTTAATAAAAGGCGACGAAAATAACGGACGACTTGAAACCGGAGACATTGCAAAATTTGACGCTGAAGGTTTTTATACAATCGTCGGGCGCAAGAAAAGATTTTTAAAAATGTTTGGGAAAAGAGTTAATCTCCAAGAAGTTGAAAATATTTTAATGAAAAAATTTGCTAAAGATTTTGCTTGCACCGGTGTTGATGACAAAATGACTATCTTCACCGATGACGAAAAATTAGTTAATGAAATTGCGCCTTATTTGAGTAAAAAATTAAATTTACACCCTGCGGCTTTTATCGTTAAAATTACGGAGGAGATACCAAGAAATTCTTCAGGAAAAATTTTGTACAGCGAATTGAATAAACTTTAGTCAGATTTGATTAAATTTTTTGTACAAATTATCAATAAAAAATTCCACACATAAAGATTTTTATGTTATAATTATCAGAAGATACTGTATTAAGATTTTTTTGAAGGAGGAAATTTTTATGGCGAATATTAAGCAGGAGTCTTTCGGCAAACTTTCCGACGGGCGCGAGGCAAAAATTTTTACTCTGCGCAACAATAAGGGTAACGAATTGAAAGTCACCGATTACGGCGCAAGAATTGTTTCAATTCGTTTCCGCGACAAAAGCTTTAAAAACAAATTCGTACTTAAAACTTATCCCGAAGTCGGCGGTTACGAAAAAGATGCGGCGGCAGGAATTGTTTTCGTAGATGAAGGTGAAGATTTCAGCAAAATTATTTGGGATGCGCAGACGATTATTGAGGGCGTGAAGTTTACGGCAGAAATTGACGGCAAACACGCAGAAATTACTTACAGCATTTCCAACGATAACGAAGTCAGCATAACTTACGAGGCAACGGGCGCGGAGGATATTTCTACGCAACTTGTATTCAGCACAGATGAATTGCCCGCTTCTGAAATTAATCCTTACGCGGAAGGGGCGGCTAAAAGCTTAATTTCCGGTAAAAATATTTATGACATTATCGACAAACCCGCAGAAGTTTTAATGGAAGTCGGAATGTTCGGTTACGATCCCGGTTGCCCGATTGATTATCTTGAAACAGGTCTTAAAAACGCGGCGGATATTTTTTCTGCACCGGCAAGCATTGACATGAAAGTTTACGCCACGCAAAATAAATTGCACGTTGAGGAAGTTGACGGCGGATTTGCGATTAGGACGAGTAGCACAAAGTCTGAGGACGGAAAAATTAAATCTCAAACCGTGTACGTTTTAAAAAATCGTAAGTAGTCAATAAATTCCTCCACCAATAAAAAAAGTCGTCGAACTTAATTGCTCGGCGATTTTTTAGTTGCATAAATCTTTGACGACTTCAGATGCGATAATCAGCCCTGCCACTGAAGGAACAAAGGCTATTGAACCTATAACCTTTCCGCTTGAATTTTCTTTATCGACTGCGCGGGGAACTTCCTCAGAGTAAACGACTTTCAAATTTTTTATACCCAATTCCCGCAACTTTTTACGCATAACTTTTGCAACGGGATCAACTGAAGTTTTATAAATATCAGTAACTTTAAATTTTGTCGGGTCAAGTTTATTGCCCGCGCCCATACTGCTGATTATCGGAATTTTTCTGCGTTGACATTCTACGGCAAGATTAATTTTCGCGGTTATCGTGTCAATCGCGTCAACAACGTAATCATAGCCGCAAATAAAAAAATCTTCCGCATTTTCACTATGCAGATAAAATTTCTGGATAATATCAACCTGCGCGGCAGGATTAATATCCAAAATTCTTTTGCGCATAATCTCAACTTTCGACTTGCCGACAGTGGAGTTAAGCGCGTGAATTTGGCGATTGATATTAGTCACATCGACATTATCTTTATCAATCAAAATTAAATGTCCGATACCCGACCGCGCTAACGCCTCAACCGTAAACGAACCTACGCCGCCAATACCGAAAATAGCAACCGTTGACGATTGTAATTTTGAAAAATTTTCTTCGCCGATTAATTTAATTGTCCTATCAAAAATTTTACTTATCATTATTTCTTGAACCAAAAAGCGAAAATGCGGGAATAACATTATTGTTACTGCCGCGATTGGGGAACTTCGGCATATCTAAATTAAAGCCGCGCGAAATTGTAGCAGATGATTTAGGAACTTCAATGCGCGGAGACTTCATAGCTAAACTGTCAATAAAATTCGTCGCAATAATTGTCGCTTGAATTGTACCGTGCAAAGAATTATCCGTGACAACGCCCAAAATTATATTCACGTCATCAGGCGTCATATTGAAAATAAATCCCGCCGCCTCATTCACGTCATAAAGACTTAAATTTTCGTCGCCGGTAATATTTAAAATAATTCCGCGTGCACCTTCGAGAGACCTTTCATTAAGCGGGCTTTCAATAGCCTGTTGTACAGCCTTAACCGCGCTGACATTACTCCGACCAATGCCTAAAAGTGCGTCGCTTGATTCACTTTGTTGAAAAATCGTTGTAACGTCCGCAAAATCAACGTTTACAATTCCTGTAGTCAAAATTAATTCGACAATACAACGTATCGCTTGAATCAGCACAGAATCAGCCGCCCTAAAAGCATTTTCCAAAGTCATCGCGCGATTTTCCGGCAACTTCATCAAATTATCATTTTTCACGACAATCAGCGCGTCCATATACGATTGCATTTTGATAATACCTTCGGTAGCTTTTCTTTGCTTAAGTTTGCCCTCAAAACTAAAAGGTACGGTCACAACGCCGACGGTTAAAAGCCCTAAATCCTTAGCGATTTTTGCAACAATGGGAGCCGCCCCGGTTCCTGTACCGCCGCCCATGCCCGCCGTTATGAAAATCATATCTGAACCCGACATCATATTTTTAAGGCGTTCTGAATCAAGTTTAGCCGCCTGTTCACCTAATGCAACCTTGCCGCCCGTACCGCGCCCGTTTGTCAAATTCCCGCCAATTTGTATGCCCTTAATATTTCCGTCCGAAAGGCTTAAAACATTTGAGTCAGTATTTACAGCAATTAGATCCGTTTCCGCAAAATGATTACTCGCCAGACGCTTTAAAACGTTATTACCCGCGCCGCCTATGCCGAAAACTTTTATCTTTACGATTGCGCGACGAATATTCGCGTTGTCATTAGCATTCATAGCCTCCGCACTCATACGCAATTTGCTGATGTCTTGATCCATTTGCCGACCTGCCTCCCGTCCAATATCAAAATTATTATAATTGATTGACTAAATTAACGCAATAATTTTTTTTAGGATTAACTTCCATCGTTTAATTACGAATTATTTAAAGCGATTTTCCTTGCCGCGTATCAAGCGAATAATATTTTCTTTATGCCGAATAATTATGAACAGTGCCGCCAATATTCCGAGCATTATAAACGCAATCGGTTCATCAAATTCAAACGCTAAAATCGGTGTGAGTGCCGCCGCGATTATCGACGCTAAGGAAACGTACCGCGACACTAAAAATATTATCAGCCACGTTGCAAAGACCATCGCCGTAACTTGTGGCATCATTACTGAGATAACGCCCAAGCCCGTTGCGACTCCTTTACCTCCGCGCAGATTTAAAAATATGCTGAAAGTATGTCCCAATATCGCCAAAAGTCCCGCGCCGACCATAACCCATTCATCGCCGATAAAAGTTTTTGCAAGACCGACACTTAACGCGCCCTTCAGAAAATCCAGCAGGAAAATTAAAATCCCCGCCTTCGCTCCGATAACTCGCCAAGCATTTGTTGCACCAATATTTTTACTGCCGAATTGCCGTAAATCTTTATGCCATATCAGCTTGCCGAAAATTAAGCCGTTGGGTATCGACCCCAAAAGGTAACTGAAAATTAAAATTCCTACCGTCATTGTCAAAACTCCTCATCGTCATTGCGTTTACGAATCACAAATTTTAACGGCGTCCCCTCAAAGCCGTAACTTTCGCGCAGTCGATTTTCAATAAATCTCAAATATGAAAAATGTACCAACTCGGGATTATTCACAAACAGCACAAAACGCGGCGGGCAAATATCGGCTTGAGTCGCGAATAAAATTTTTAACTGCTTGCCCTTCTTCGTAGGCGGCGGGTTGACTGCAACGGCATCACGAATCAATTCATTTAACGCACTTGTCTGAATACGCATTGATTGTTGTTCTGCGACAAATTTTACAAGCTCCGTCACGCGATTAACACGTTGCCCCGTCAAAGCACTTGCATAAAGTACCGGCGCATACTGCAAAAAGCCCAACTCTGCGCGGAGTTCATCAGTAAATCGATTGGTTGACCTGTCATGCTTATTCGGAAAAATATCCCACTTGTTGACGACAATAACGCAACCTTTACCTGATTCGTGAGCATAGCCCGCAATTTTTTTATCCTGCTCGGTAATGCCGACGGGAGCTTCAATCAACATTAAAACAACATCTGCGCGGTCGATTGCACGAAGTGAACGCATAACGCTATACCTTTCAACCGGCGCATCAATTTTCGACTTTCTACGCATACCGGCAGTGTCAATCAAAGTAAATTTTGTATCGTCCATAAAAAAATGTGTATCGATAGCGTCGCGCGTTGTACCGGGTATATCGCTGACAATTACCCTTTCTTCGCCTAAAAGCGCGTTGACAAGGGAACTTTTACCGACATTAGGACGACCTATAACCGCAATTCTAATTTCGTCGTCTTCATGTACATCTTTATCGACTTTCGGAAAATTCTCAGTCACGGCGTCAAGCAAATCGCCTAAATTTAAAGCATTGCTTGCGGAAATTCCAATCGGCGTACCAAGTCCCAAGTTGTAAAATTCATAAGTGTTCACGTCAAGCTGAATACTGTCAACTTTATTAACGGCAACAATTATCGGCTTATCTGTGCCGCGCAGAATTTTTGCAATTTCCTCATCTGAAGAAGTTATCCCCGCGCGTCCGTCTACAACAAAAATTATTACGTCCGCTTCGTCCATAGCTATATCAGCTTGGGCGCGTATGTCCGTCAAAATTTTATCCTTCGACAAAATTTCTATTCCGCCCGTATCAATCAGCGTAAATTCGTGGTCAAGCCAGACCGCATCCATATAAATTCTGTCTCTCGTGACGCCCGGCATATCATCAACTATCGACATTCTTTTTTTGCCAATCTGATTAAAAAGCGTCGACTTGCCGACATTCGGTCGCCCTACTATTGCTACAATAGGTTTCAATTCAAATTCTCCTAATCTTTTTTTCTTATTATAATTTGATTAGTCGGAATTGGTCAACTAAAAATTAAAAGCAGGAATTTTTATCACCGCGCAGAAAATTTTTACGGAGGCGTTTTTAATGGCAGTGATTTTTAAAAGCAATAATCCCAAATTTCCTAAAAATGAATCGGAACTTACGGCAAGACTTACTGAACTTGAAAATTTAATCAATGAGGAAAAATCTAATATTACCTTCGTCGAATCGGCATTTAAACTTATGGAGGATTGCGATTTAATTAATCAGGACAATATAAATTTTCTGACGGATGCCATTGCTTTAAAATGTAAGCACAGGCATTTCAGATTTCCGTATTTATCAAGTGAAGGTGTATTGCGGCAAGCTACGAATTACAATGACGTTTTTGACAGCAAAGGTTTTCCGCGATTTTATAAAGGCAATGACAGGCGCGTTGAGTTTGGCGGGAAAATGTATGTTATCGCTAATGATTGGTACAAAGATAATGCGCCCTGCCCGAATAAGCGACAATTTTTTAATTGGATTTTCGATAAAGCAAAATCTTCTTGTAAATCTTATTGGAATGCACAAGCCGCCGCTACGCCGAAAAAACCTTCTGCCATGGAAACGCTTATGAACTCGATAACTCAACTTGATAACAAAATTAATGTGCTTTACTCAAACTTGGCGGTGATTAATAACAAAGTTGATGAATTGTCCGCGAATATGGCGCAACTTAATAATCGCGTCGAAAATTTATCAAATTATATGTCGCAGACTGCTAACGGCATTAACAATATTGACAAGTTGCCTGCGCATATGGCGGAGTTTAACACTTTGAAAAATCAAGTGAATCAGTTGAATACTCAAATTAATTCGCTACAGAAAAATGGTTTTACCGTCACGGCTCGCTGGAATAATTAATAAAAAAATCCGCATAAGTCAAAAAGATTTACGCGGAAAATTTTTTGAGAAAAAATATTTTACAATCCAAAACGTTCAAAAATCATATCTACATGGCGCAGGAAAAATTTGTAGTCGAAACAGTCTGCAATTTCTTCTGCACTTAAATATTGCCTAATATCTTCGTCACGCTCAATATTAGTTTTAAAATCTTCGCCCTCAAGCCAACGTTTCATCGCGTTGCGTTGTACCCATTTATAAGCATCTTCGCGCAAAACTCCCTTGCTGACAATCGCCAACATAATTCTTTGACTGAAAATCAAGCCGCCCGTCCTGTTCATATTGTGCAACATCGCTTCCGGATAAACTAAAAGCTTGTCAACAATTTTCGTCAACTTCTGCGTACAATAATCAACATTAATTGTCGAATCAGGCAAAATCACGCGCTCAACCGAACTGTGGGAAATGTCACGCTCATGCCAAAGTGTAATGTCCTCCATAGCGGCAAGCGCATTTCCGCGTACAAGCCGCGCCATACCTGCAACACGTTCACAATTAATAGGGTTACGTTTATGCGGCATTGCAGACGAACCTTTTTGACCGGGCTGGAAATATTCTTCTGCCTCGCGAATATCTGTGCGTTGAAGGTTGCGAATTTCCGTAGCAATTTTTTCAAGTGTGCTCGCAACAATCGCAAGCGTCGTCATATATTCGGCATGTCTGTCACGTTGAATAACTTGCGTTGCCAACTTGACCGGTTCAAGCCCCAACTTTTGGCAGACAAGCTCTTCAATTTTCGGATTAATATTTGAATAAGTCCCGACCGCTCCGCTGAGTTTGCCGACGCTGACAATTTTTTTTGAATGTTCAACGCGTTCAATGTCACGTTCAATTTCAGCACTCCATAAAGCCAACTTAAGCCCAAAAGTCATGGGCTCGGCGTGAATACCGTGAGTTCGTCCGATACAAGGCGTGTGTTTAAATTCAACTGCGCGGCGGCGTAAAACTTCGCGGAAATTTTTTAAGTCCTCCAAAATAATATCCGCAGATTGTTTCATCATCAAACAAATTGCCGTATCCTTCACGTCGCTGGAAGTCAAGCCTTTATGAATATATTTTGAATCGTCCCCGACACATTCGGCAACATTCGTAAGAAAAGCTATAATGTCGTGGTCAGTAACTTTCTCAATTTCCTTGATACGCTCAACAGTGAAATTTGCCTTAGCGCGAATATTTTTTGCGGCTTCAATAGGAATTTCTCCAAGCTCCGCCATAGCATCACAAGCGGCAAGTTCAACGCTTAAAATCGTGCGCCATTCATTTTCTATCGACCAAATTTTTCCCATTTCGGGCAAAGTATAACGCTCAATCATTTTTTTATCTCCTTAAAAATTCAAACTCAATTCACATAATTTTTCAGACTTGCATAAAAATTTTCGTGAGTTCCTATCATAATAACAATAGTCAAAGTACCGTCATCATTCAGCTCAATTTTGTAAGCAATGCGATAATCAACCTTCTGATACCTGAATCCATAAGTATAAATTCCCTCCAAATCGCCGATTTTTGATTCGCCGATTTCCAAAGGATTTTCACGAATTTCTTCAAGTTTCTCCGCAAAAATTTCTTTCAGTCGTTTATCCTTCAACTTTTTCAGATAACGTCCGGCAGGGGCGAGTAATTCAATTTTATTATTATTCGTCGACATCGCTCAAAGCCTCTTCAAGTGAGTAAGTTTTTTCACGATAATTTTCAAACATATCACTCATCATTTTGTTAAAAGCTTCGGGGACTTGCTCACGAAACGCAATAAATTTTTCCAGCAATTCCTGACCTTGATAACCTTCACTAATCAAATCACGCAAAATTTCAACGTCGAATTCACCTTTATGCATAAGAATGCCTCCCCAAAATTTTTAATCTTCCTTTGATTCTTTGTAAAGGCGCATATCTTCTTCGGTTTCAATTTGTTCAAGCGCAGACATAATAAAAAATTTGGACAAGCTGACCTTTTTTTCTTCCGCATACGCGCGAATAAAATTGTAGTCCTCTTCACTCATCGTAATTGAAACTTCCATTTAAATCCTCCTTTCCTTAACGATAAATTTTTAATTATAACCTTCCTGAATTTCCTCAAGTTTAACAGTCCAAATTTTTTTAAGCCGCGCAACTTCCTCCGCAAATTTATCAGTCTTTAAATCTTCGTAGGTATCAAATAAATCAGAAAGTTTATCCCACGCTTCCGCCGATTTACAAACACACATCATATTATGCAAGGCGTCGGCTTTTTGGGAAGTAGTCGTAACCTTATAAAAAAGTTTTTTCCACAATGAATACGCCACAGAATATTCCTGCATTACAAAATAAATTCTCGCCAAATTCCCGTAACAATCCAAATCTAAGCCCTTAACCTTCAATTTATTTTCTTCGTCAAGCTGATCATATTCGTAAAGTGTGCGTTTATAACTGCCTATCGCCTCGTCATACATCAAAAGTTTTTCTAAGGCAATACCCCTGTTATATCGCGCCAAACAAGATTCATTAGGCTCACTTGAATTGAACACCAAATAATTATAAATTTCCAATGCCGACAAAATTTGTTTCTCTTCCATCAATGCATCAGCCTTCGTCCACATTTCACCGGCACTTAAATCTGACTGATGAATTTTCTGATTTATCCTCCGAATCGTCAAATAAGGATTGGGATATTTTTCACGAACTATTTTTAGATATTCTTCAACCTGCGGAATAAAAATTTTTTGCCCCCACTCTGTATCGGCATACCAAATCGGTGCTTGCCCCATACCTTTGCCCGGTCCGAGTCGCGATGCCGACGGTATATCAAAATCTCTCTCATCAAAAGGAATTAAATAAACATTTTCTTCACGCGCTTTTATCCAATATTCCCAGTCAATGTGATTTTCATCAAATAAAGGTTCTCTGAAACTTTGAAGATAGCGGAAAATATCGGCGTTATCATATAACCCTACAATTTTTCTGTTCGCAACCCAAACAACCGTGAGTTCGTGCAAAACTTCGGCATTTTTACCCGCTGTTTCAATGCGCTTTAAATCTAACTGTCTGCCAATATGTTGAAAATATCCGTAGCAAAAATGATTACAAGGCTGAAAATTATAGCACTCATACGCCAGCCCCGCCTCTTTACGGTGCTTTCCGCCTTTAATCGGTTTATCCTCTTCAGTAATGCCGCGATAATATTTCATACCCGCAATATTACAAAAAACCATTTTCGACATAGCTTCACCCTCAAAAATTTTTCAATGTGAATCAAATTCCGCAATAAAACTTAATCTACCTAAACGACTTTGTTCAGATTTTATCTTACAAATTTTTCGCCAAATTTCGCGATAACACCTTTCCAACTCAACCATATAATTTTTAGCGTCCATCAATTTCGACTTTAAAAGTTGATCTCTCAATCCCGCGTGATAGCCTGCGATAAATGCTTTTTGCTGACCGAGTTGGACGGCTTTTTTTATGTAGTCCATTGGATTAATCACAATTAATTCCGTTAAATCTGCGGCTGTCAATATCGAAGTTCCAAAACGTGAACCGTGAGATTTCCCGCGCAGGACAATCACAGGAACCCCCATATATAAAGCCTCGCAAGTCGTCAAGCCGCCCGTGTATGGGAAAGTGTCAAGCGCAACGTCAATATCTCTGTATTGTTCAAGATAATCGGGACTGTAGGGTCGCAATTCAATTCTGTCAAGCGGAAAACTCATCAGCTTAAGTTTATCCGTCAAAATTTTTACGCCCGAATCTATACTGCAAATTTTCCCCTTAATCACAAGCCTTGAATCGGCAACTTCTTCCAAAATCGCCCGCCAAGCATATAAAACCGCGTCGCTGACTTTTGCGAAATTATTAAAACTTCCGTAAGTCACATAACCATTTTTCAATACCGGCGCGTGAAATCCTGCGTCGGGCATTTTGCGAATAATTCCGGGCGCGTAACATAAATGACAACCCTTGACGCGTAAAATTTTTTCCGTAAAGTCAGGCGGCTCACCTTTCTCCGGCATACAATTATGGTCTGATAAAAAATAATCTATCGCATTTAATCCGGTCGTCGCCGTGTATCCAATCGCCGTTATCTGAATCGGCGCGGGCTTTCTTGCCATAATCGGCAGTGAATTATTTTGAGAATGTCCCGCCAAGTCAACTAAAATATCTACGCGATCTTCGTGAATTTGTTGCGCAATTTTTTGAGTCGGTAACTTGCTGACATCGCGCCAAGTCACTTTAAATTTTCGCAACTTATCAGTGACAAAATCCCGCTTGCCCGTCTGATAACAAATTATCGAAAAATTTTTTGCATCATAATTTTTCAAGAGCGGCACAATAAAATTTGCCACTGCGTGCTGTCGAAAATCCGGCGAAATGTACCCAATCTTCAACTTTTTTTCCGGCAAATATTGAATCCCGTCATTAGAAAATTTTGTAACGCTTGCAAAAAAGCTGTCATACTTCTGCGCGGCGTGCTTAATTTTCGTCGGAGAAATTTCACGGTAATTTCTCAAAAATAAATGCTTGGAATAAATTTCAGCCGCCTGTTCAATATTTTTAGTTAAAGTGCTTGCCTCACGCAGAGCATTTGACGCCGACATAGCATCGCCCGCCAAATAAAGCCCGTTTGAAATTAAACATAAAGCTTTATACAAAATCGTATTCGTCAAAAAAATATTTTTCTCGTCATCTTCAGAAATTTTCCTGTCCTCCGCGAAAAGAATTTTCATCTTGCCGCCGTATGGAATGGAATTATAATCGTCCAAAATTTTATGCGCGTCAGCAATAACGCCCTTCAAAATTTTCAACTCGTCAATGAGATTAAATTTTTCTGCCGCAACTCCCCCAAGTACGAATCTTCCGCGCAAATTATTTTTATCCAAAGTTAAAGCGTCATTGGCAAGAATTTCTGCTTCATCCAACTTTCCCAAGTATAAAGCAGACTCCGCCATAATCGCAGGACCTTCCGCAGAATTTTTATCCAAGTCAAAAATTTCTCTTGCAACTCCGCGCATTGAGTAAGGATCGCCGCTTGCCGCAAATTTTTCTGCCAGTACCAACCAATTTAATTTTTCATCCGACAATCCTTTCACCTCTGCCTATAAAAAATTCTTATAGCTAATATTAAACCAAAAATCGCTTAAATACAAGTCAATCGACGCGGCTTTAAAAATTTATCTATTGGATTGTCAAACATATGTAAAAAAATAACAAGAAGAAATAAAGCTCAAAAATCGTATTGGCAAATCATTTGTAAAATCTTTTAAAGCAATAACAGTGGGATATTCATTTCCGGATATTAAGTTATGAAAATTTTGGCATTATGTACAAGGAAAATTTTGCACCGAAATAAATTCACTGTCATTAAAAATAAATCGCCAAAGATAATTTGCCGCGTCGCCCGCGTAGTCAACATTGATTCTTTTAGTTGCGGTAATTGTAGGATTAAAAATTTTTTCCTCAATAAAAATTTCGTCGTCGCATAAATCTTTGCCGTAATGATTTTTAGTAATTCCCATCGCCTGCGTTAATTTGCCCGGTCCGGAGCATAAGTCGCGCAGGTTATTTTTTTTACGCCGAATTTTCATCAATTCAATGCCGTCAATCGGTTGCAAGGCACGAATCAAAACACATTCGGGAATTTCCTCAATATTAGCTACGACATTAAAACAAGCATACATCCCATAAATCAAATAGACGTAAGCATAACCGCCTACGCCATACTGAATTTTTGTGCGCTCCGTCAAACCTTTGTATGAATGAGCGGCGGCATCAATCGCGCCCATATATGCTTCCGTCTCCACGATAATTCCGCTTGTCAAACCTTCGGGCGAATTGTGGACAAGTTTTTTACCGATTAAATCTTTGGCAACTTCCAAGCCATTTCTCAAATAAAATTCACGCTGACATTTCATTCTTAATTCTACATTCTTAATTCTTAATTAAAATTCAAGCCCTTGCGTCAAAATCCACCAAGCAACTGTACGAACTGCGCGGACAACATTCATTGCGTGATTTCTTTCACTGGGAAGATTTACATTAGGCAATTTCGCAGAGGCAACTTGCGGTAAAATTTCCCAAACATCAGAATCAATTTTCCCTGCCGTATTCTGCGTAATGTACGACATTGTATCAAATCCCACGCCAAAACTTTGAAACAAACTCGGCGCAATCGAATAGTAAATAAATCCGCGCGGTGCTATCAACTCAATAATCGTCGGCACAATTGACATATGCCCGCCTACAACGTCCGGCGGCAAAATTTTTTTATGAATACCTGCGCCATACATCACAAAAGGAACGCTTTCATGTTCAAAAATCGTCGGGCGACTGCTCGGGTCAACTCTATGCGCGTGATCTCCCGTCACGATAAATAAACTGTCAGGATATTTTTCAGACACCGAACGTATAAATTTCGTCGTGACTTTGTCCATATACCAGTAATGCCCCAAAGATACCGCTAAACTTTTTGCGTCGTCCACATTGGGCAATTTATTAATTTCTGCCAACGTCGCATTTAAATTGTAACCTTCCGCCGCCAAGTCCAAATTATACGGCGGATGATTCGTCGTCGTCATAATAACGTGAACTGTCGGAGGCTCTTCAGGTAAATGCCTTTCAATCGCGTCAAATAAATCGCCGTCCTTAGCTCCCCAAGTAGTTTGTTTAGGTGCGTTTAAGTCAGGATAGCCGTAAAAATTATCAAAGCCTTGCGCCAACGCCATTTTTGAAATATTATCCCAACTGGGAGTGCCGCCATACCAAAAATCTACGCGGTAGCCCAATTCCTTAAGCGGAGGTGCCATTGCCGAAATATAAATTTCTTCGTAAGTGCGCGGCTGATAATTTATATTTATATTTATATCGGGCATACCGGTTACAATTCCTTCAACTGCTATTGAAGTAAAACTCCCCGTCGGAAAGAAATTTCTGCTGTAATACGCATTAGGTTCGGCAATAATCGATTTTATACCGTCCGCAACGTGTAAATCGGCATATTTACCGAACATAGGCCATTGCATCCACGTTTCGCCAATGATTATGAAAATATGTTTAGGCGTATCAATTTTTGAACCGCTTGCCGTCCTCTCAAGATAAGGCTCAAGACTTTGCGCATTTAAATTTTTATGTTGAGAAATAAACTCAGCAAATTGCAAAATATTTTCCGGCTCGACTCCCGAAATTTCCCTCAATTCCATATCGCGCGAAATCGAATAGGCGCGGTATAATGCTTGCCCGTCGTCCAAAATACATTCGTTTAAAAATTCGTCGGAAGTTATCCCTGAATTTTCCCAATTCAAGCCGTTTTCGTAAGTAAGACTTCCTCCAAATCTCGAAAAAATAAAAAACAGTACAATACAAATTACCGTCCACGATACGAATAAAATTTTTTTCGTCCAAGTATCAAGATTCGGCAAAGCTATCGGCTTTATCAAAAGTAATCGGCTTAAAAAGAATATGCACACAATCGTTAAAAATAACGCGACGGGAAATCTCCAAAGTACGCCGTAACCTTCGACTAAAGTTATTAATATCGAAGTTACGTCGTCATGCAAACCTTGTACTAATGCCATGCCGAAAGTTGCGTTAAATTCTCGGTAGTAAGGAAATCGCGCCATAAATAAAATTGAAAAAATTAGCGACGCAATTATACCTATGGCTAGTCGTAGTCGTGACGTTAAACCTGTCAGCGTAACAAATAAAAATGTCATTAACGCAACAATTCCCGCCGTCTTTAAGCTGAGACGTATCCCCGCCCAATTTGCTAACCAAATTTGTGAAGAATCCGTCCCCGCGCCGATATAGTCCGACATCATGTACATAAAAACTGCGCGGTAAATTTCAAGCAATAAGAGTATGAAAAAAAATATTCTGAGGTCGCGTTGTAAGCCCGCCCAAAATCTTTTCAAAAATTTCAACAGTCTTGCTCCCCTTCAGAATAATATTTCCGAAATAAATTTTTGCTCGTCCTGAAGTTTCAAAACAAATTCGTCAATCATCGCCGCTAAATTTTTCATGGCACTTTCGGAATAAAGGCTTGCATCATAATCCAAATTGATTGAATAACTGTCATCATCTTTGAGATTAATTTCAATATCAAGTACATTTTCTGCGGCAGAGTATTTATCATCCGGAATATCGCTAAAACTGTTTTTGGTATCGCCGATTTTAAAATCTCCATAAATTGTTTTCTGGAAAATAAACGTAACCAAATCGTTTTCAAGTCCTTTATTATAAACCATATCTAAACTTTTGCGATAATTAATGCCCTCAGCAATTTTGGCGTTAATCCCTTGCAAAAATTCTTCAACGGTACAATCTTTTTCAAAATCCCATGAAATCGGCAGTTGATTAATTGTAAATCCCACAAGGCGGCGTTCAATCGGAGTAACTCTTCCATTGTGAACCCAACTCATAACTGAACTTTTAACACCGTTAAACTTTGCAACAGCCAACATTGACGCGGCGAGGAAGAAACAATTTTCATTATAGATTTTATCAGAAAAAAATTTCCGCGTGACATTTTGAATTGGTATTTCTACAGAACCGCCTTTCCGAGCGGCAACTCCTTCAATATCCGGCAAGGGAACATGCTTTTTAGCGTCAAAACCCTTCAAAATATTTTTCCAATAAGCGTGTCCTTCAGCTAACTCTTCAGGTGGAATTTTCAAATTTTCCAAAATGTAGTCGGCATATTTGGGCGGCTTGCGCTTAACATTTTTTTCCGAATAAATAATATCAGCTTCGTGAAGTATCAACATTGCAAGTGCCGTACCGTCTATAATTGCGTGATAGAAATCAAAGTAGCAGTATTTTGCGGTCGGTGTCTCAAAAAGTCTGACGTTCCATAAAGGATTTTTTATCAATTTGTACGGTTTAGCCAATTTTCCGTGCAGATTTTCAAACTCTTCATCAGAAATTTTTTCCAAAATTACAGGTTTAATTTCTCCGTCAAATCTTTGACAAAGTTCCTTCGTCTCAGGATGAAAAACAAATTGGCAACGAAAAATATCATGTCCATTTATAATCTCATTAAAAGTTTTTTTTATTTTTTGCATATCAATTTCACTAGCAAATTTAACGAGTCCATTGACATTCATCATTGTAGAGTTTTCATGCTCTAAATTTGTATTTATCATCCAAAGTTGCATAGGACGTAGCGGATAATAGCCTTGCTCAATATCTTTTTTAGTCAAAATCTTTATCTCCTAAATTTTTTATACATTTTATTAAATATATCGCCAATCGTCAACGAATAATTTTCAGATTAAATTCAACGTTGAATGAAAAATTCCCGCTTAACAAAGGAAAAAATTTTCTTGAGTAGAAATATCGTTATTGGCAAATTCTAACTTTATAAAAAATTTTTTTGTATTCATTAAATCTACTTTTTCTTTGGCGCAAAGAAAAAGTAGCAAAAAGAAACAGCCCGCTGAAATCGCATCCGGCGATTTACGCGGGCGGGCGCACGTCCTTGTGCGCCCCCTTCAATTTAGATAAAAATTTTTGAAAGAGTAAAAAAATATGTTTGGAAAAAAAACTGTAATCAAGACGCGTTTTAAATCGGTATTCGTAGCGTCAATGTCGTCAATGGTTGGCGCATATATTTTGATGTTGACGGACAACATAGCGGCAGGACAAATTGTCGAAGACGAAGCCGCCGCAGCAATGACGCTTGTAGCTCCGCTAATTTACGCGTTGCTTTTTGTGAGTTATTTAATTGCTGACGGACTTGGAATGATGGTTTCCTACGCGCAGGGCAGGCAAGATAAAGAAGAAATTAACCGCTTATTCAGTATCGGGATAATTGTATCCGTCGTTTTGGGAATAATTTTCATGATAATTTTAATTGGCGGCAAGTCAGAAATTTTATCTTTGTGGGACATTTCTCCGCACCTTATGAATTACGCGGCTGATTATTATTCGGGGTTAATGCTCCTGCCCGTCATGATGTTTCTAAATATTTTTATCTACACTATATTCATAGCTCAGGGGCGCGAAAAAGTTTGCCTGTTTGCAACAATGGTATCCTTATCAGTAAATGTGATTTTGGACGTTGTATTTTGTAAATTAATCGGCGTAATGGGAATAAGTTTAGCGACATTAACAGGTTATATTGTCGGCTTCAGCATACAAGTTTATTATTTGACGGGCGGACGCAGTGAACTGAAATTTATTCGATACTTCAGCCTGAAAAAAACTTTGCAGGGGATTTTATACAGCTTTTATCACTCAATCGATACTTTATGCCTTTCGATACTGCCGCTGATACTTTCAAGCGCGATGATTAGTCGATTCGGCGAAGAAAATTTAATCGTCGTAACAATCGCGGTAAATTTATTGACGATGATATTTGCGGTTTACACGGGGCTGATTGACTGCCTTCAACCTATGATATGCCAATATCACGCGGAAAATAATTTGCAAAGCGTCAAAAAAACAATTTTATTGTGCTTGAAAGTTACGGCGACAATCGATTTGTTGATGACGGTGGTGGGAATCATTTTTGCAAATTTCCTGCCGATATTGTTTAATGTCGACGATCCAAATTTAGTGGAACGTTCAGCGGAGGCTATGCGGTATTTGTTAGTGTTTACGATATTTTTAGGAAATACTATGATCTGCACAAACTACTATATTTATATCGGGCAGATGAATTACGGCGCGTTCGTGAAGATAATGTTGCTGTTAATCTTGCCCTACCTTGCATTGCAAATTAAATCTGAGACGCTGAATGAATTTTGGTTTTTAATCGGCGCGTCATTTTTGGTTGGGGAATTAATAAATTTGCTGATAACAAAAATTTTCTTCGGCGGAGTTTTGATGATTGATAAAGAAAAATTTAATCGGCAACTTTCCTACGACATAGACAGCAATGTTTCTGAAATAAAAAATCTGTCTACTAAACTTGAAAATGATTTATTAAATCTTAACGTTGAAAAAAATATTTGTGACAAAATTATTTCAAGCGTCGAAGAAATTGGGCGCAAAATTATTGAGGGCAATAAAAAAAATATTCAGCTGGAAATTTCGATTTTGGCTGATACCGCGCAGATTATTTTGATGATACGCGATAACGGCAAAGCGTTAAAAGTTCCTGCCGAATATAAATATACTTCGAGCGGAGATGAAAATTGTATTGTTAAAAATTTTTAATGCCTATTTTTAGTGTTACGCTCAATCGGTCGCAAAACACTTTCGTAAACCATAGGCACGCCGTTAATTTCGTCGATTAGGTAAATTGGTCGTCGCTTACTTTCATAAAAAATTTGTCCGACATATTCGCCGATAATCCCCAACGATAAAAGTTGAGTTCCTCCTAAAAATAAAAGTACCGTCATCAATGTCGGGTAACCTGCTACAGGGTCGCCGTAAATTAACGCCATTATTAATACAAAAATCATGTAAGCGATTGCGCCGCAGGATACCATTAACCCCAAAAAAGTCATCATACGCAAAGGTGCCGTCGTGAAAGAAGTCATACCTTTCATTGCGAGGTTGAATAACGCTAAAAAATTCCAAGTCGTTGTACCTGCCGCACGCGGACGAACTTCAAACGGAATTTCTTTTTTGCGATAACCAACCCAAGTAAAAAGTCCCTTCGTGAACCGCTGATTTTCGCGCATTAACCTCAACGCCTCGATACATCGCTTGTCCAAAAGTCGAAAGTCTCCAACGTCTCTTTGCATTTCGTAGGAAGTGCTAAATTTTTTCATCAACGCGTAAAACATATTTGCCATAACGCGCTTGAATAAAGTTTCACCTGCGCGGTCGACACGCTTTCCGCAAACATCGTCGTAACCTTCGCGCCAATATTTTACCATTTCCGCAACGGTTTCAGGCGGGTGTTGTAAATCGGCGTCCATAATAATCACCGCGTCGCCTTCCGCGTAATCAATTCCCGCCATCATTGCCGCTTCCTTGCCGAAATTTCGTGACAAACTTAAATATCCTATATCCGAATATTTTTCAGCAAGTCCGCGCAGTTTTTCCAATGTTCCGTCTCGACTGCCGTCATTTACAAAAATATAATCAAATTCGCAGTCCGGAATATTTTTCAAATGCCGTTGAACTTCCGGATAAAATAAATCTATAACTTCCTCTTCATTGTAGCAAGGCACGATAATCGTAATTTTGTCCATCAAAAATTCCCAAAATTAATTTTCTAACATATTCGACGCAAAAATTTCATCGTCGCAGGATTTTGCAAAGTCAATCAGCGCGTCCATACCGCCGTGACTGTGGTCAAGCATATCATTCACCGAAATAATCATTTCCGCCATATCGCCGACAGTCATTTTAGTTTTTGAGATAACCGACAACACCAATGCAAATTCCAAAATCCTGTAGCCCGTGATAAAAATCCTCGCGTTGACAATATCTCCGCCGCTAAAAGCATTCGGATAACAGCGCATAAAAAATTCATTCACCAAATAATTTTCAAGCACATTGGAAAAATTTTCTTGCACGTCGCCCAAAATTTTTGTCCTGTATCTTAAATAATTTCCGCGCAGATTATCTTTTTTGCGGGCGTCGAGATTCGCACCGTACATTTTATTAAATATGTCAATAATCGTCAACGTATGATTTTCTAAATTAAATTTGCTTAAAATTTCTCCGCCAAAGAGTTCATAAAAATTTTTCAGACGTTGATTAATCGTCAAAGTTCTATTCTGCAAGATTTTTATTGCGTCCATCTGCAACTTTAAAAAATCTTCTACACTGCGCGAAAGTTTTTTCAAGCTGATAATTGCCCGCGTATTAACTTCTTCGACTTCCACAAATTTTATCGGCTCAAAGGGTAATAAAATCATCTGCGCGGCAAGCGGACAAGTCAACGTCATTGATTGTTCAAAAAAATTTTTATCAAGCTTGTAAGTTACTCGCGGGAAACTTTGACAAATCGCCGTCAAAAATTCTTCGCCGTGATTTTTTTGGATACTGCAAAGACCTTCCGCCGTCAAAAAACTGCAAAGTCCGTTATCATTTAACTTTATCGTCATAACGTCAATATCAGCGGTAGGGTCGCGTTTCCACTCAAGATTTTTTAAAATATCTGCGTCGTCAAGTTTTAAAAATTTTTTATAGGTATCCTCATCAACTATAATTCGCCAATCGCGACAACATCTGCAAGCACAAAATTTTCCGTCACATTTAAAATTTTTCACATACTCAGGTTGAATACATTTCATAGCTTAACCTAAACGTTGCTGCTGCTTAGTCAACGCTTCCTGCCAAACATTTTTCAGTGGAACATTATTTTTTTCGGCAAGGCGGCGGCAATCTTCATATTCGGGAGTAATCGAAACAATTTTTCCGTCATACGCGCTAACCTTGCATTGAACTTCGCCAAAACTCGTTTCAATCTTCGCGATTTTGCGGACAGCCTCAACGCGTTTGTCAACATTTATGACGCGTAACCCAATCGTCGTAGTTTCCTCAAAAATAATTTTCATACACGCGGCTTGATTGTCACTTTCAACCAAAACGGATAACATCTGCGCAGGACGATTTTTTTTCATATAAATTGGCGTCGTCCATACGTCAAGCGCACCTGCATTAAAAAGTTTTTCATAAAGGTAGCCGAAAATTTGCGGATTCATGTCATCAATATTTGTTTCAAGTTTGACGAGTTGCCGCTTAGTTTGTCCCTTAAATTCGCCGAGATAAATTCTTACAACGTTGGGAATATCCAAATTCAAAGTCCCCGCGCCGTAACCAATTTTTTCTGAAACAAAATCGTCGGGAATGTCAACGCTATTTTCGGCAAGCGTGTTAATAATCGCCGCACCCGTCGGAGTAGTCAATTCTTTTTCCGCACCAAAACTGTATGTCTTAAAGCCCTGCAAAAGTTCAGCCGTAGCTGGAGCAGGAATTTGCATAAGTCCGTGAGCGCATTTGACAAAGCCGCTTCCAACATTGATTCGCGATACAAAAATTTTTTTAACTTCAAGATAATCAAGGCAAATCGCGCAACCTACAATGTCAATAATCGAATCAACCGCTCCGACTTCGTGAAAGTGAACTTCTTCAGCAGGTTTATTGTGAACTTTACCTTCAGCTTCAGCAAGTTTGCCGAAAATCGCCAATGCAAAATTTTTAACCGTCGCATTAAAATCCGATGCGTCAATAATTTTACGAATATCCGCCATTGTACGGTGTTCGTGATGATGTTCGTGAATATGATGAATATGCGCGTGATGTTCATGATGTTCATGCAAAAGTTTTACGTCAAAGTAAGCCGCGCCGATACCGTTTTTGGCAACGTCGGAAATTTCCAATTCGTATTCGTCGCTGATATTTAATTTTTCAAGTTCTCCGCGCAGATATTTTTCCGGCACGCCGAGTTGCAGGCAAGCTCCGATAAACATATTGCCGCTTATGCCCGACGCACAATCCATATACAAAGCCTTCATAAAATTTTCTCCTTAGCCCTAAGCCCTAAAACCTAAGCCCTAAACCTGTACCACGCCGCGCAGATTCCCTCAACCGATACCATACAAGGTCCGACCGCGTGAATCGGATCACAAACTTTTCCGAAAAGCGGACAATCTTTAGGCGTAACAATTCCGCGTAAAATTTCTCCGCACCTGCAAGGATCGCGCCGCTTAATACTTTCGACTTTCACGGGCAAAACTTTTTCTGCGTCGAAGTCTGCAAACTCTTCCCTTAAAGCCAATCCTGACTGCGAAATTTCGCCTATACCGCGCCATTCTGCGTCGACAGTATAAAATACTTGTGACAAGATTTTTTGAGCCGTTAAATTGCCTTCCTGCTTGACGACGCTTTTATATTCGTTGTCAACTTCCGCGCGTCCCTCGTCAATCTGCGTCAATAAATTTATCAATGCCAATAAAATTTCTTCAGGCTCAAATCCCGCTACAACGCTCGGCAATTTCAAAAATTTAAATGCGTCAACGCCGATAACTACCGCAACGTGACCGGGCAATAAAAAACCGTCAACTCTTACCGCCGAATCATTCAGCAACATTTTTAAAGCGGGAGGTACTAATTTCATTGCGGACAAAAAAAATAAATTGTCTACGCCTTGACTTTTCGCCGTCAAAATTGTAGCCGCAGTCGTCGGAACTGTCGTCTCAAATCCTACCGCCAAAAATATTACGCGCTTGGTAGGATTTTCTTTAGCAATTTTTATACAGTCAAGCGGCGAATAAATTACGCGAATATCAGCACCTGCCGCCGAAACTTCAGCTAAATTCGTATAACTGCCGGGAACTTTCAACATATCGCCGAAAGTTGCAATTATCACGTCGGGAAGTTGCGCCGTTGCAATAGCCCTGTCAACATATTCATCGCAAGTCACGCAGACAGGACAGCCCGGACCTGATACCAATTCGACATTGGGCGGCAAAATTTGTCGAATCCCCGCGCGGAAAATCGATACCGTATGAGTGCCACAGACTTCCATAAATCTCAACGGGCGTTTACCTTCGGCAAGTCGTTCAATTTTTTTTACAAGTGCGTTAAACATTGATAGCCCCTAAAACTTCGTCGCGCAGTTTAGTTTCCTCTTCGTCGACAACTTGAATTGCAAAGCCTGCGTGAATCAAAACGTAATCGCCGATTTTCGCATTAGGCAGGAGCATTAAACTTGCGTCACGTTTAACGCCCGACCTTTCTACGGTAGCTAAACTGTCTTTAATCGAAATAATTTTTGCCGGAAATGCTAAACACATTTAAATTTTTGCACCGCCTTTGGAATTTGCCTTCGCTTGAAATTTTTCACGATTGACGATAAATCTTTCGTGAGTGCCGTTAAAAATTTCTCCCGCGTCATCGAAGGCTTTAACGTTGAAAATTAATTTACGTCCGTCAACTTTGACAAGTTCAACTTCTGCGCGGACTTTCAAACCTATTGGAGTTGGCGCGGTATGATTGACGTTTAAGTTTGTGCCGACGCTTGTAAATTCTTGCGGTAAAAATTTTTCAGCTAAATTCGCCGCCGCTTCTTCGACAAGACAAATTATTTTAGGCGTCGCCAAAACTTTTAAACTGCCCGACCTCATCGCAAGTGCCGTGTCTGATTCGGTTACAAGCAATTCGACAAAATTTTTTTCGCCGACTTTCAAATTTTTAAAATCCATTATTTTCCCTTCGTCATAAATTTTTTTCTGAAAAGTTCAATGAAATTTCTGCAGGCGGTTGAAAGCGTCTGATTCTTAAGCCACGATACAACGGTATGAGTTTTCATTTCCGGTTCGACGATTCGCTTGTAAATTAAATCGCCGTCCGTCAAAAGTCTTTGGCTGGAAATGGGAATCATTGCCGCGCCGAGATTCATTTTCACCATTAATAAATCTTGTACAATACTGTCCGATACGCAAAAAATATTCGGCTCAAATCCCGCCTTACGGCAATTTTCTTCAAAAATCGACTTCCAACGGAGCGGAATCATAAGCGGCTGATTCTTCAACTCCATAAATTTTACGGTATCTTCCTTTTTGCCGAATGCGAAATTTTTATTCATAACCATAACAAGCGGCTCATTGGGCAGTACCAAAAGTTCATAGGACAGATTGTCAACCTGTGTGCGCGTTATGGCAATTTCAATTAAGCGGCTGTCAAGAAGTTCAAGGATACGTGCGCCCTCCGCCTCCCAAATTTCAAAAGTAATGTTGGGATAACTTTGATGAAATTCGGAAATTAATTCAGGCAGAATCAACGCGCCGGAAGTCGTGATTGTTCCGATACGAATTGAACCTTTTGAACCCGTGCCGATTTCTGTAATTTCGCGAACAGTGCCGTCAACCATACCGAGAATATTTTCAACGCGATCATAAAGTAAACGCCCTGCTTCAGTCAATCTTATTCGGCGTGAACCGCGTTCAAAAAGTTTTACGTCGAGTTTTTCTTCAAGACGTTTCATTTGTCGACTAAGCGCGGGTTGCGCAATGCCGAGACGTTGGGCGGCGTGGCTTATGTTACCCTCCTCAACAATCGTGAAGAAGGCTCGCATATCCTTGAGCCCCATACTTTGCTCCAAAAAAATCATCTCCCCTAAAAATTTTTGCAAAAAAATTATATCATTTAAGCATAGATTTTTCAATTACGCATTACGCATTCCTAATTACGAATTATTAAAAAACTTGCTTGACTTATTTTGAAGGGCTATTGTAAAATCTATAAAAATTTTGTGAATGGAGGCGCGTTTTAAAACGATGCCTGAATATATTTTGGCGGCAATGATAGCAATGGCATTTGTAATAATCTTGACGCCGACGGTTATAAAATTAGCAGTTCGGACGGGTGCGGTTGATAAACCCGACGCCAGAAAAGTGCATAAAGCTCCAATTCCGCGAATCGGCGGACTTGGCATTTATATTTCATTTATGATAGCCACTTTATTTTCGGTTATGTCATCGAATCTTGACGGCGAATCAATGCACGAAATTATTGGACTACTTGTCAGCGGCAGTTTAATTTTTTTGCTGGGGATTGTTGACGATTATAAAAATTTACCGGCTAAAGTTAAACTTCTCGGACAAATTTTAGCGGCAGTGGTTTTTGTCTTAGTATTCGACGTAAAAATTGATGTTATCACAAATCCTTTCGGCGACTACATTTATTTGGAATGGGTAGCAATTCCCGCAACAATTTTTTGGCTGGTCGGCTTAACAAACACAGTAAATTTGATTGACGGACTTGACGGTTTAGCGGCGGGAGTTTCGGCTATAGCGTCAATAACAATTTTACTCGTGGCACTTAAGCAAAACTTTTTCCTTGTAGCAATTTTGACGGCGGCATTAGCGGGCGCGGCATTTGGATTTTTATTTTACAATTCGCACCCCGCAAAAATTTTTATGGGCGATTCGGGCAGTATGTTTTTTGGATTTATGCTTGCAGGAATTTCGGTAATCGGCGCATTCAAAAGTACTGCAACAATCGCGTTAATCGTGCCGGTCTTAGCATTGGGACTTCCGATTTTGGACACAACTTTTGCAATCGTCAGACGCTACAGAGGCGGACAACCGATTTTCAAGCCGGATAAAGGTCACTTACACCACAGACTTTTGAGTTTGGGATTTACGCACAAGCAAGCGGTTTTATTAATGTACGTTATCAGCGCGATGTTGGGATTGAGTGCAGTTGCATTGACGGAAGTCAGTAGCCAATTTGCGCTGATAATTTTAATAATCGTCATTATTGCGGTTGCTTACGGGGCTAAAAAAATCGGCGTCCTTCGACTCAAGCGCGAATGATAAAAACAACCGGAAAAATTCTTTAAAGCTTAACGTAATCGTTTTATTTGCTTATACTATTGCTGAAATATTCTCATCGAAAAAAGATAACCAAATTTTATAATGACATAGCATAAAATTTTCGAGGAGTTTTTTATGTCGAATTTATCAGAAGAAGATGTTAAGCTACGTTTTATAACTCCTGCACTAAGAAAGCCGATTATCTCCTACTCAAAAACTGTTCTTTTCCTTTGGCTGTCGTCGAAGCAAAAAAATCTGCAACATACGCCTGACGCGGGACTAAAACAAGCTATGAACTATGCCAATATTTTACAACTTCTTTTCGTTTTTTCTTCCAACGGCAAAAAATTTATTGAACACGATTTTCTGACGGGCAATGAAAAAATTATTCTTACTTCGGATCACTACGACATTTCAAAAAATATGTCGCCGCGCTACTATCAACGCATTGCCATTGACAAAACTGTTCAAGCCGTTGTCTATGGGCAG
>FLNU01001238.1_pt1 | contig 29256 bp, 32 predicted proteins | sample 1140361 | NCBI WGS metagenome assembly FLNU01 (sample SAMEA3878206, study PRJEB12797) | bioreactor metagenome | biome: Moose rumen | place: Sweden | collected 2011-10 | reverse complement strand
GGGGGGGGGGGGCAGGAGAAACTTTCACTCGGTAATTTAAATGCGAAACGTGACTGGGGATTTGCGGGCGATTACGTAGAGGGTATGTGGAGAATTTTGCAACAAGATAAACCCGACGATTATGTTTTGGCGACGGGTGAAACGCATACTGTCCGCGAATTTGTAGAGGCGGCATTTGAACAGGTTGACATTAAAATTATTTGGCAAGGTAATGGCGTCGACGAAAAAGGTTACTGCGCGAAAACCGGTAAATTATTGGTTGATGTTAATCCTGAATTTTTCCGCCCCGCCGAAGTCGATTTACTTTTGGGCGACCCCACGAAGGCTGAAAATGTTCTCGGCTGGCGTCGTAAGGTTTCGTTCAAAGATTTGGTGAAAATTATGGTTGAGTCTGATTTAAAAAAGTTTGAGGTGAAATAATTGACTGCAAAAGAAATTGTGCAACTTGTCCAAAAGACTATTGCGGATTGGCACGTAGAAAATGAAAATCGTCCGCTTGACCATCAAGTTTTGACGGACGAAATTAAGCGTATTCGTCCCATGAATGAACACAGGGATAATTTGTCCGAAGTCGTAAAAGATTTGGCATTGACGAATATCGAAATTTGGCATCAAGAGGACATTGCGCGGACGAATATTGATGAAAATGTTGTGCGGGCTAAACGTAATATTGACCCGCTTAATCAGCACCGCAATGATTTAATGGAAGAGATTGACGAAATTTTTTTGGACAAAGTTCAGGCGAGGTGAAATTTTATGGAGACGGTAGGAAGTTTGGTTGACAAGCTCAGCATTAATGAGTTGAAAATTTTCCATATGGAGGAGCAGAACCGCCGCACGGACGTTGACGAAAAATTTCACGACGATTGCGAATTGCGGTTGAAAATTCTGCGCGTACAACGTGACGATTTGGCGGAAGAATTGCAGACGCTTATGGACGACGTTTTGGCAGGCAAGAAAAAGTTTAAACTCTATCGCCAAATGAAAATGTACAACGATAAACGCTACAAAAAATAATATTAAAATTTCGTGGAGGTATCACATAATTGGCGAAACAAAATTATTTATTTGTGCCGGATTTGTCGAATAACCGGAATTTTTCTGAGGAAGTCGTCGATGCTTTTCTGCGCAAGGCTTTTATGACAAACGCGACGTTGTTTTTGCTGATGAACAACAATGAAGAATCTGACAACTACTACAACTACACAGTGAGAAAGGTTTTCAACGGGGGGGGGGCGAATCCAGCCTTTATACAATGACAGCGTAAGCCTTACGGATATAATTAATCAGATGGATTGCGTGATTTTCGGAAACACGGGCAGAGAATTTGTATCTATAAATTTGTCAACCGGAATTCTTTTTATAACCGTCAACGCAGATGAATTGTTTCAAAATATTAAGGTTCCGGCTAATATTGAACAATCAAAAATGATAGCGGCGCACGATATAGAAAACGGCTTATTTAGAGAATATCCTCTTGAAAATTGGGAGTATTTTTTGTTTCATGAAGGTAGTGGAGAATCGCTTGCTTTTTTCTTTTGGTTTAAAAAATATCGCGAGATCCACGACAAGAAAATTTTGTGTATTTGCTTTAATCCACTGCGCGCAGAGATGATGAAGTTTTGTCCTTACGTTGATGAAGTAATTAATGTTGACAAAATTATGTTCGATTACATTTCAGTCTTTTATGCGAAAAGATACGATATAAAGCGAATATTGCTGGCGCACTTTTTACCGAAGATCATAGCGGCTAGGAAAAAACTTTCGCCTGATGAAATGAAGACTTACGACATACCTGAAATGATGCGCGATTTTCTGAATATCAATCCCAATGCGAAATTGGAACGCTATCCTACTGAATTGCCTGAAAAAGCTGTTGCTAAGGCAAAAAAGTTATTCAAAGAAATGAACTTGACTTACGGAAAAGTTGTTTTTATCATTAGGACGGGATATTACTACGGAAGGCTTGAAGAGCATATAGATTTTTGGATAAAGTTGCGTGACAAATTGCGCACTGAAGGTTATGAAGTCATCACGAATTCTGATCAAGTTGATATTCCGGCTTGCCGAAATATTTTCTTACCGTTATTGGAGACGGCAGCATTTGCGGGACTTTGTGGAAATATTGTGTGCATACCTACCGGTTTTGCCGAGTCGCTTTGTACTCTAAACACGGCGGATAAATTTGTTCTACAATTCATTTATCCCGGCGATAACGATCCCTACTGGAAAGGCCAGAAAGTCGATGTCAACAAAATAATTGACAACTATTATTATTATTTAGCTCAATATTTTGAGTCGAATGTAAATCTTTTCTGTTACAAATGGGGCAATAACTCTGCGGAAGACGATTTACTTATAAGCAGAATTGTTAATAATATAACAAGGAGGAATTTTTTATGGAAATTAAATTTGTTAAATCGGAGACTTTGAAGGAGAAACCCGACGTTTCCAAAATCAAATTCGGTACGCACTTCACCGATTATATGTTTGAAATGGATTACAATCCCGCTGAAGGTTGGCACGATCCGCGCATTGTTCCCTTTAGAAATTTGACGCTCAGTCCCGCCAATACGACACTTCACTACGGGCAAGCGATTTTCGACGGTTTAAAGGCATATATGCACGGCGACAAGCCCGTAATTTTCCGCGCAACTACTCATATGCAACGCGTCAATGTTTCGGCGAAAATTCTTGATATTCCCGAAGTTCCTTTCGACGTGATGATTACCGGCTTGAAAAAACTCGTCGCCATTGAAAAAGATTGGATACCGAAGGAAAAAGGACAAAGTCTTTATATTCGTCCGTTTATTTTCGCCAATGATGATTATCTTGGTGTCAACGTCGCTAAGACTTACAAATTTTTGATAATCCTTTCGCCGGTTGCCGCTTACTATGCTCACGGTTTTGCGCCGGTTAAAATTATGGTTGAAGATAAATACGTTCGCGCAGTACGTGGCGGGCTCGGTGCCGCTAAAACTCCCGCCAATTATGCCGCAAGTTTACACGCAGGGCTTGCCGCTCATGAAAAAGGTTACGATCAAGTTTTGTGGCTTGACGGCGTTGAAAGAAAATATATCGAAGAAGTCGGCTCAATGAATATTCTCTTCAAAATTAACGGGGAAATTGTTTCACCTTCGCCGCAAATTCAAACTTCGATTCTGGACGGTATCACGCGCCGCACGGTTAATCAGATTGCTAAGGATTGGGGCATGCCAGTTGCCGAACGCAAAATTTCTATCGACGAAGTTATTAGGGCTCATGAAGACGGCACGCTGGAGGAAGTTTTTGGTTCAGGAACTGCCGCCGTTATCTCGCCCGTCGGTGTGCTGATTTATAAGGGCAAAGAATACGTCATCAACGAAGGTAAGGTCGGCGAATTTACGCAGAAAATGTATGATTATATTGAAGGCATTCATATCGGCACGGTTGAAGATAAATTTGGCTTTATCGAATTTGCGGAATAACTTATGGCGGATAACAGCACTTTAAACAGCGCGGCTAAAAATAAAAATGACGAGTTCTATACTCAATTCAACGATATTCAACGTGAATTGAATTGCTATCTTGACTTTGACGAAAATGTTTTCAAGGATAAAACGATTTTATTGCCTTGCGACGATCCTGATTGGAGCAATTTCACCAGATTTTTTGTTGCTAATTTTAAGCGTTACAAAATGAAAAAATTAATTTCGACAAGTTACGCCACCAATTCCAAGAAAGTAAATTTTCAGCAAGTGCTTTCAATATTTGAGACGGAAAGCCCGCAATTCGACGCGACTATTACCGATTCGCGCGGAAAAATTTTTACCATGACGGAGTATGACAGCGAAAAATTTTATCTGGACAATTTGCATTGGAATTACCTTGAAGGCGACGGAGATTTTAGAAGTGAAGAAGTTAAAAAACTTTTTGCTGAAGCCGACGTTATAATAACGAACCCGCCTTTTAGTTTATTCAGGGAATTTTTGAAACAAATTATCGACTTCGATAAAAAATTTTTGATTATCGGCAACATTAACTGCATAACGTACAAGGAAGTTTTTCCGCTGATTATGCAAAATAAAATGTGGATTGGACCTAGTATTCACAGCGGCGACAGAAAATTTTATGTCCCTGAAGAATATCCGTTGGAAGCGGCGACTTGCGGAATTGATGAAAGAGGACGCAGATTTATAAATATCAAGGGCGTTCGCTGGTTTACAAATTTGAAACACGGCAGAAGACATGAGCCGTTGAGATTGATGACTTATGCGCGAAATATCCGCTACAGTAAACATAAAGAAATAAAAGATATTGGCTATAAAAAATATGACAATTACGACGCAATAGAAGTTCCTTTTACCGATGCAATTCCCGATGATTACGAAGGAGTAATGGGAGTACCGATTACTTTTCTTGATAAATATTGCCCTGAACAATTTGAGATTCTTGGAATTTCCTACAATCACGGTGCTCCGATGTGTCACATACCGGGAACTTCTTGGAATTGTAAAATTAATGGCAAAGATATTTATAAGAGAATCTTTATTCGGCATAGAAAATAATTACGCATTAAAAAGGCGGTGATAGAATGAAAGATTTAAGAAATGAGGCTGTAGAATTAGCGGCTAATTTACCCGAAAAATATTTGCCGTCGATAATCGGCTTGATGAAAAGTTTTGGAGAAATTTCGGACGAACAGCCTGTGACGAAGAAAAAACTTGATTTAACTCAGTACATCAATAAGGGCAAAAAAATGTTCAAAGATGCTGATGAAGTTGAAGAGTACATTAAGGAGTCACGTCGTGAAAGATTTTAAAAAAGTTTTTTTGGATACGTCGCCGCTGATTTATTTTTTGGACGATAATCCGAATTTTGGAGTAAAAGCGCGTCAAATTATTGATTTTTTCTTGAATGAAAATAAAATTATGGTTTCTTCGGTTATCACTTGTGAAGAATATCTTGTTATGCCGTATCGTGAAAATGATCAAAATTTGATTGATTCATTTTGGAAATTTATAATTGATTCTGAAATGACTATGTATCCGATTAACCAAAGTGACGCTTTGAAAGCTGCAGAAATTCGTGCGAAATATAAATTTTTTAAACCGATGGATGCATTGCAGTTGGCAGTAGCAACTTTGCACGGTTGCGATTTATTTTTAACAAATGATAAACAGTTGAAACAATTTGAAGAAATAAATTGCGTTACTGTAGAAGAATGGAGTTTTTAATTCGTCAGAGAAAATAAAATGTATGAACTTACGGTAAAATCTGAATTTGAGGCGGCGCATCGCATAGAAAATTATGCTGGGAAATGTGCTAGACTTCACGGGCATAATTGGGTAGTCGAAGCGATTGTTCAAGGTGACGAGCTTAACGAATTGGGAATTTTGATTGACTTCAAAGTTTTAAAAGGTGCGTTGAATAAAGTTTTAGACGAACTCGACCACCAATATTTGAATGAGCTTGAAATTTTTGCTGATAAAAATCCTACGGCGGAGATTATCGCCAAAGAAATTTTTGACAAACTTTTTGATGATGAAATTTTTAACGGCAACACAAAATTAAAAGGCGTGAGGGTTTACGAGTCGCCAAAATCCAGCGTAACATATTTTCCTTGAAAGGAGGTTACAAATTGACTGATTTACTTGAAATAATGAGGACGCGCAGGAGTGTTCGCAAGTACACCGCGCAGGAGATTTCAGACGAAGACATAAAAAAAATTTTGAGTGCGGCATTACTTGCGCCATCGGGACACTCAAAATATCCTTGTGAATTTATAGTCGTGAAAAATCGCGAGACTTTAAATAAAATGTCGCATTGCCGCGTAGGTGTTGCAAAAATGCTTGAAGGTGCGGCTTGTGCGGTCGTTGTCATTGCAGACAAAGAAAAATCCGATACCATTGTTGAGGATTGCTCCGTTGCCATGATGAATATGGAACTTGAAGCAACCGCGCGGGGTATCGGAAATTGTTGGATACAAATTCGCGGACGTGATGCGGACGAAGGCTCGACAAGTGAAGATTATCTGCGCGGAATTTTAAATTTCCCTGAAAATTTTGCTTGTCAATCGGTATTGTCTTTAGGGTATCCTGAAAAAATGCCGCGTCAACGTGAACTTGATAAATTAAAGTTTGAAAAGATACACGAAGAAAAATTTTAGTTGATTAAAAATTTAACCGCCCCGTTTCGATATACTGTTTGACGAAAGGAGTTTTAGAATGAAAGTCAATGCAGTAAACGAATGGAGCGGTAATTTTTTTGCAAAAAAATCTTCCAACGAAGTCAATGCAGAATTTTCGCGCGTGCTTGAAAATCTCAAACACGGCAGACCCGCCGATTATGACGAAGAAAAAATGCGCGGACAAAAAACGCAGACAATGATTCAAATTCTTTCAGACGGTTCAACGCTTGTCACTGTTTACGACGAAGTTGGAAAAATCATTTCGCAGAGCAAAACAAAATCCGCAAATCCCGCCCCAAACGCGCACATTATCGGTACTGTTACTGAAAATAGTTTTGGGCTTGAGGAACTTGCGGCTGAAGGAAATATTAATTTCGCTAATTTTAATTAGACGCGTACCAAGTCGCAGAATCATGAGAATATCTGTAGGACGAACCGTCAGACAACATAAACTTTGGAGTTTCGGCAGAATTAATTGTAAGACTGCCGGAACTCAAATTTATTTTCACGCCGTTTCCAAAATCCTCAAAACTTGCAACGTCATTCAGTCCGACGTTATACAAATTTACAATGTCATTGGAAGTCGCGCCGTTGATAATGTCATTGCCTTCACCTAATCCGTACCAAAACATATTCGCGCCGTCTCCGCCGGTCAAAGTGTCATTGGAAGCCGAACTGCCGCCCCATAAACTTGAATTGCCACTACCAGCAAAAATTTCATTGTCAAGATTATTCCCCGCCAAAATATTTTGTGAAGAAGAATTTTGCGCGTTAAGGGCGTTAATGTTCACAAAATTTCCGTCGCTCAGAAAAACCGAATAATTTTCCGCCGAATTATCAATCGACAAAGTATCATTGCCGTTGCCGCCGATATAATAAATATTTTTTCCATAGCTGAAATTATTGCCGCTGTCGGTGTTGCCGATCTTGACGCCGATAATATTTCTGCCGTCCGTCGAATATTGAATCGCTTGATTAATGTCACTGCCGACTGAAACTGAAAGCGTTCCTTCGTCCGCCATCGTGCAGGTTAATTTGCCATCTGCGCGGTTAATAGAAAAATTATTATCGGTAATCGTCAACACGTCGCTTGTTGAAGAAGTTCCGCCCGTGAAATTTTGTACAACGTCATTACCGCCGCCACTCGTGTACCAAAAAACGTCGCGCCCATTGCCGCCAATTAAAACATCATCGCCACTTTCGCCGCCCCAAAGACTTGCGCCGTTACTGCCGGACTTAATCACATCGCTTTTACTGTTCCCCGCCAAAATTAATGTACCGGTTGACTGCGTAGCGTCAAGCGTCAAAATTCCCTCGTTTGCATAATTACTGGTTTTATTTGTAATCAAATTTTTTTCGCCAAGCCAAATATCCTCAGTGAAATTTCCCTTAACAGTTAAAGTTGTGCCGTTAATACTTGTACTGCCGCTGACGGTTGCTTGTGTTGTCGCTGTAGAAGTTGAAGTAGAAGTGTTTGCGGTTGAAGTTGACGTATCATTAGAAGCAGAACTGCCGCTGATTGAATCGGAAGGGTTACGCCCGTTCGCCGCCTGTTTTGCCAAATATCGAAATGCCATATAACCCGCCGCATAAGTATTCGTACCACTGCCGTTAAAAGCACTTTGCAAAGATGATGAACTTGTAGCGAGATTTTGAATTTTATCGCGCCGTTTATCGTCAATGCCGTGAAGGACTTCCGCCGTGCCTTCCTTAAAAATTGTAGGGAAGTCGTTAAAGTAATCGAAATTCGCCGCCATTGTCGCGTGAACCATTTCGTGAGCAATCGTCCTGTCAAGGTAAGTCAACGCGGCTGAACTTCCCACGCCGTTAGGATTTGTCTTGTCAATCGAATCATAATAGTACATATTAATTCTGAGGTGCAACTCTGTACATTTTTGAGTTTTGCTGTAAGAAGTGACAGCCATTTCGCCCGAACTGCCGTTGTAAAAAGTCACGTCGATATTGTTTACCGACGTACCCGGCTCTTTAAAGTTAATGCCGAAAGAATTATTTATCAGCGTCAACGCAGAATCAATCCACCAAGTATAAAGTCCGCCGACTATAAATTTTTGACTTTCTGTAAGTGTGCTTAACTCGGGAACAGTGACGGTTAAACCTTGAATCGTGAAAGTATTTGACGAAGGATAGGTAATCGAACCAATTTCAGTGATAACACTTTCGGCAGTTTTAGTTGAGCCTCCGCCCGCATCTGAACCGGTTATCGCGCCGGTATCGTCATTGTCCAGTACAATATCGCACATATCCTTCAGAAAGCCCGTGTAATCACCGTTATAAGCCTTACAATCTTTTACCATAGTTTTTGTAAGTTCAGACCAACTGCTGAAATTTGAAACAGATTGAACCGCCGCATCAAGGGCAGCCGTCCCTCTTAAGGTTGTGTTGTCCAACGTCCCCATAAAATTTTTTATAACTGTTTGCGCTTCCGCCATAATTTTCACTCCTAATTGATACAAAAAAATCCGTACATTGACGGACTTAAAAGTTTTCGTCGAATTATTATCGACTATATTTTATTGACGCTAAATCAGATTAAATCTTAAGCAACAAAAAAATCGGAACGACGAGATTTGAACTCACGACCCCTACCACCCCAAGGTAGTGCTCTCCCAAACTGAGCTACGTCCCGATAAGAAATTAAATTGTGTGGTTGAATTCTCAACCGGCGGTAATTTTACCACAATGATTTTATAAATGCAAGAAAAATTTTTACATTTACATACAAAAAAATCCGCACATTGGCGGACTTTAAAATTTTTAAATTTATGACACAATTTATTTTGTTACGACCGTGATAACAATGCGCGTCTTTTCGCTGGAGCTTGTCGCAGGAATTACCGATTGATTGACGCTGACAACTTGCTTTTCGCGAATAAAATTTGCTACTTGATTTTCCAATTTATTCAACGCCGTTTCAACCATTCCCGTGACTATCGTCGAAAAAATTTTAATCTCCATTTAATTCACCTCCCTAGAAAAATTCTGCAACGCGAGCGATAATTTTTTCCGCCAATTCCGCCTTCGTCATCTTGGGGAAATTTTCAATCTTGCCGCTGCGATAAATCAAAGTTGCAATGTTTGTAGCTACCGCAAATCCCGCGCCTTCTTCAGTGACGTTATTTGCTACAATCATTTCCAAATTTTTTTCGTCAAGTTTTTTATGCGCGTACTCCAATAAATTTTCCGTCTCAGCCGCAAAACCTACAAGCACTTGAGATTTTTTCAGGTGTCCGAGTTCCCTAAGTATATCAGGATTTTTTACAAGTTCAAGCGTCAAAGTTTCTGCAGATTTTTTAATCTTCTGCGCGGCGACATTTCTAACGCGATAATCTGAAACAGCCGCCGACATTATCACCGCATCAACCGTTTCAAATTCGTTTAATACGGCAGTTCGCATTTCTTCAGCCGTCTCAACTTTTATGAACTTCAAATTTTTTGGCGCGGGCAATTCACTTTTTGCGGAAATTAAAATCACTTCCGCCCCTTGAAGTCGCGCCGCCTCTGCAATTTCGTAACCCATTCTGCCGCTTGAGCGATTGCCGATATAACGTACAGGATCAATCGGTTCAACAGTTCCGCCTGCCGTAACTAAAATTTTCTTGCCGTGTAACTTTTCTGTCTCTTCACGAACAGTCAAAACTTCGCCTAATGCCGCTGAAACAGTTACCACTGCTTGAGATTCTTCATTATCAGATTTAGCGCGGAAAAATTTTACAATCTCCGCGCAGATTTTTTCAGGTTCGGGAAGTCGCCCTTTACCGACAGTTCCGCAAGCTAAAATTCCGGTCGCAGGTTCAATAATTTTTATTCCGCGTTTCAAAAGGATTTTCAAATTATCCTGCGTCGCCGAATTTTCCCACATAACCGTATTCATTGCCGGAGAAAAAATTAACTGCGCGGGTGTTGCTAAAATCGTCGTCGTCAATAAATCATCGGCTATTCCGTGTGCAACTTTCGCCAAAAAATTTGCAGTGGCAGGCGCAACTAATACAACATCTGCGAAATTTGCAAGTGCTATGTGATTTTCGTCGAAGTCCGCAATTTCCGCAAACATTTCACCGGCAACAGGATTTTTTGTAATTTCTTGAAAAGTTTTAGGCGTGACAAATTCGGTTGCCGCCCGCGTCATAATGACTTTGACGTTAGCTCCCAACTTTTTCAGACGGCTTGCAATTTCAACCGATTTATAAGCCGCAATGCCGCCCGTCACGCCCAATAAAATATTTTTTCCGTCAAGTTTTTTCATAACAATCAAGCTTCAGGTTCTGCAAAAGTAACTTTGCCTTCGTAAATTTCTTCCATAGCGTTTGTGACAAATTTGTTTGTAGGATTTTCAACGCGGCAAGTCGCTCCCGTCAAAAGTTGGCGTGCGCGTTTTGATGCCAACACTACCAATGTATAACGGCTGGAAACTTTTTTAAGCATATCGTCCGTTGAAGGATTTACCATGCTCGGTGCTGAATGCGTGTTCAATTTAAAAATTACTCTCCTTTGTACTGTTCAAAGTCCGCCAAATTTCGACTGACTTTGCAACGTTCGGCGGCGATTATCGATTTAATTTTCTCAACCGCCAAATCAACAGAATCATTTACCACGACATACTGATAATTTTTTCCTATGGCAATTTCGGTTGTCGAAGATTTTATACGACGTTGCAAACCTTCCGGCGATTCCGTACCGCGATTTTTAATTCTGTTACAAAGTTCCTCGATTGACGGCGGCAGTAAAAAAATATAAACGCCATCGGGACATTTCGCCATAACTTTCAACGCGCCTTGTACGTCAATTTCTAAAAGTACGTCAAAACCTGAACTTAAACGTTCCTCAATTTTATGCGCGGGCGTCCCATAAAAATTTCCAAAAACTTCGGCGTGTTCCAAAAATTTTTCTTCGGCAAGCCAATTTTGAAATTGTTCAACGGTTATGAAAAAATATTCTCTGCCGTCAACTTCACCTTTACGCGGTTGACGAGTTGTCGCTGAGATTGAGTAAAACATTTTCGGCGATTCGTCGAGCAACTTTTTGCAGACGGTACCTTTACCCGTTCCGCTTGCCCCCGAGATCACTATCAGCAGTCCCCTCTTCGTCAACTTTATCACCTTTCTCATCACGTTCCCTAATCGCGGCAACAGGATTTCTTGATACGCGATCGCCGATTGTGGCAGGCATAAGCCCCGAAAGTATCACGTGACCATTGTCCATAATGACAACCGAGCGGGTACGACGACCATGCGAGGCGTCAAGAAATTTATCTGTTTCCTTAGCGTGAGCCACAACGCGCTTTGTCTGCGCCGCATCAGGCGTCATAACCGCAATTATCCTATCAACCGCTACCATGTTGCCAAAACCAATATTTACCATTTTAGCCATAAAAATTTCTCCTTTTTAATCGTCAAAATTTCCTACAAAAACTTTTTCCGCCGCGCCCGTCATCAAAATGTGATTATCTTCGCGCCAATCAATTTGCAAAGTGCCGCCGTCCAAAATTATTTCTGAAGATTTTCCCGCCAAGCCGTTAAGATTAGCCGCAACCGCTACTGCACAAGCTCCGGTGCCGCAAGCAAGCGTTATCCCGCTGCCACGTTCCCAGACGCGCATACGTAATTTATTTCCGTCGATAACTTGTACAAATTCAACGTTGGTATGTTTAGGAAAAATTTTGTGCCGTTCAAATTTCGGACCAATCTCCGCCAAATTAATTTTGCTTAAATCTTCGACAAAAATTATACAATGCGGATTGCCCATTGACACACAAGTTATTTTGAAAATTTTTCCGTCAATTTCGATTGACTGATTAACCACGTGATTTTCGTAACCGATAACAGGAATTTTTTCAGCGTCCAAAATCGGCTCGCCCATATCAACGCTTACAAGTTCCCCGCGCAGATTTATTTTCAAAATGCCCGCGCCCGTCTCGACAGTCAAATTATTTTTTTCCGTGCCGTTAAGCAAAAATTTTGTAAAGCAACGAATACCGTTACCGCACATTTCAGCTTCCGAGCCGTCCGCATTGAAAATTCTCATACGCACTTCTGCAACGTCGGAGTTCAAAACGTAAATCACGCCGTCCGCGCCAATTCCAAAATGCCTGTCGCAAATCTTAGAAATTTTTTCTGCAGAATCAATTTTTCCGTCAAGGCGGCTGTCAATTATCACAAAATCGTTTCCGCAACCCTGCCATTTCTCAAAATTTTTCAAGCCTTCGCCCTCCTCTGTAAAAGTATATTCCAAATTCGGCTTTTGGTCAATAAATCTGTGGCTTAAATAAATTTGTCGATAAAAAATTTTCCTTGACAATTCGCGATAAATATTTTAACATATGCAACGTTTTAAGGAAAAATTCTTAATTAAGAGGTCGGGGACGTAGCTCAGCTGGGAGAGCGTTTGACTGGCAGTCAAGAGGTCGAGGGTTCGAGCCCCTTCGTCTCCATAAAATCTGAAAAATGTATCTTTATCGGTTTATGCCGATTTTTTTTTGCAAAGATTGTAGGGAAAATAAATGGAAAATGTTATTGGATTAACTCAGGACAGAGCCCCTTTGCTTGAGGCACTTGAAAAAATGAAGGCAACGCGGCTTGTACCTTTTGATGTGCCGGGACATAAGCGCGGGCGCGGTAACCGTGAACTTGCGGAATTTTTGGGACAAAATTGTTTGGATGTTGACGTAAATTCTATGAAACCGTTGGATAATCTCTGCCACCCAATTTCTGTGATTCGCGACTCAGAAAAATTAGCGGCTCAAGCTTTCGGCGCGGCTAATGCTTTTTTTATGGTCGGCGGTACAACTTCTTCCGTTCAAGCTATGATTTTGACAACCGTTAAGCCTCACGAAAAAATTATTTTGCCGCGAAATGTTCATCGCAGTGCCATTAACGCTTTGATACTTTGCGGCGCGTCTCCGATTTACATTAATCCGCAAGTTGATGAACGACTTGGAATTTCTCTCGGCATGAAGGTTGAAGACGTTGCGGCGGCGATTAAAAAAAATCCAGACGCGAAGGCAATTTTGGTAAACAATCCGACTTACTACGGAATTTGTTCAGATATTGAAAAATTAACCAAACTTGCTCACGAAAATAATATGAAACTTTTAGCGGACGAGGCTCACGGCACACATTTTTATTTTAATAAAAAATTGCCTAAATCTGCAATGAGTGTAGGAGCTGATATGGCGGCTGTATCTATGCATAAATCCGGCGGCTCGCTTACGCAAAGTTCACTGCTTTTAATCGGCGAAAATATCAACGCGGGCTATGTTCACCAAATTATAAATCTTACGCAGTCTACAAGCGGTTCATATTTGTTGATGAGTAGCCTTGACATTTCGCGCAGAAATTTAGCACTTAACGGCGAAAAAATTTTTGACGGCGTAATTGATTTGGTTGAATATGCTCGCGATGAAATTAATTTTCTCGGCGGCTGGTATGCTTACGGGCGCGAACTTATTAACGGCGATTCGGTTTTTGACTTCGACACTACCAAGCTTTCAATTTTTACCCGCGCAGTCGGACTTGCGGGCGTTGAAGTTTATGACATTCTGCGCGATGAATACGATATTCAGCTGGAGTTCGGCGACATTGCCAACACTCTTGCTTACATTTCGATTGGCGACAGAAAAAAAGATATTGAACGCCTGATTTCTGCGCTTGCCGACATTAAACGCATTTATCGTAAAGACCCTGCGCGGCTTTTAAAAACTGAATACATTGAGCCGATTGTTGACGCGACGCCGAAAGAAGCTTTTTACGCAAATAAAAAATCTCTGCCGCTTGAAGATTGTGCGGGAGAAACTGCCGCCGAGTTTTTGATGTGTTATCCACCCGGCATTCCGATTCTTGCGCCCGGCGAACGTGTTACACGTGAAATTTTAAATTATATTCGTTATGCCAAAAAAAAGGGTTGCCAAATAACCGGTCCTGAAGATATGACTATCAGGCGTCTGCAAGTTATCGCGTGACGATCGTTAAAAATTTATATTCAAATTTTAAGACGGAAATTTATCCGTCTATTTTTTATTTTATACAGAAAATTTTCAGACACATAGCGTAAAGTATATGGGGAATTTTTTTGTATTTTTATGAAAGGTTGTGTTGTCGTGAATTTTTTGGGAAGCATTAAATCCAAATTAATTTTCTTGATGGTTGTTATAGGAATGACACCGCTGATTATTATGATGGTCTATACTTCTTACAGTGCCGTTACGGAGGCTTTTAATACAGCCGAAGAGGAATTGGCGGTGCAAAATACTTTAATTGAAAAAGAAGTCAGCGCGTTGATGACGAATAATTTTACTGCGCTTAGACTTTTGGCAGTAAACCATGCCGTTCAAGAATATCTTACAGCCGCGCCTGAAAATCGCAACTCCAATATGAAAAATACTATTCAAAATGCCAACTCGCTTTTCAAAGATTCAAGCAATATTATCTTAACAGAAAATTCCGGTCAACAACTTGTACGCAGTGATGATTCTAAACTCGTCAGCATACAGGGGCGGGATTATTTCGACGAAGCTATGAAAGGTAACGAAGCTGTTTCAGATATAATTGTAAGTAAGAATACGGGACTTGCTATAGTCGTTATTGAAGTTCCCGTAAAAAATGACGCGGGACAAATTGTAGGTATGATTCAGCGCAATTATAACATTTCTGCATTGTCAGACCTTCTGAAAGAAGGTGCGGACGATCACACCGAGCTTGCGATTTTTGAGGGCAACGGTAAATTGATTGCGCATTCCTCCATAGCTATTGAGAAAGACGAAGACCGCCTCGATATGGGCGACTATCCTTTTATTAAAAACGCCCATGAAAATGAAAGTGCCGTTGCTGAAGTCACGATTAACGGCGATAAAAAACTTGTCAGCTATGAACGCGAGCCGCAAACAGGTTGGATTGTCACTTCTTTTAGGTCTATGAAAATTGTTGAGGGAAATGCTTATCACGAGACGATGGTTTTAACAATTATGTGCGTGATTATGTTGCTGATAATTATTGCCGCCGCTACCATAGTTGCAAATAAATCCGTCAAGCCGATTTTGGTTATTGATGAGACGGCGACGGAAATTTCTAACGGCAATTTATCTATGGAAAGAGTTCCCCTTGATTCCAATGATGAACTTGGACACGTTGCCACTGCCTTTGGTATCATGACGGATAATCTTAACGAATTTTTTCACAAGGCTAGAAAGAGTGCATTAACCGTCTCCGAGTCGGCGGAAGATTTAAACAGAAATTCTCAACAATCAGCGACTGCCGCCAATCAAATTGCAAATTCAATCAGCGACTTTGCCAACGAAACCGTTAATCAGCAAACTGCGGTAAGTTCAGCAAGCGACGCAATCCATAATATGCGCGAACTTTTGAAAGTCATTGAAAATAATTCTAACGGCGTAGTTGACGCGTCCAACGTTGCCATGAAGACGGCGGAAAATGGAGCTATGACGATTGATAATGCTGTTCAAAGTATGAAATCTCTCCAAACTTCTGTACAACAATCCGCAGAAGTTATAAAATTATTGGGCGAGCATTCAAAGGAAATTGGAAATATCGTCTAAACAATTTCCGCCATTGCTGAACAGACAAATTTACTTGCACTTAACGCGGCGATTGAAGCTGCCAGAGCCGGTGAACACGGTAGAGGTTTTGCGGTAGTTGCGGAGGAAGTCAGAAAGCTTGCTGAACAATCTGCGACGGCGGCTGAAGAAATTCACAGATTAATTTTTGACGTACAAAGCCAGACCGATAAAGCCGTTGAGTCCATGCAAGTCGGCACGACTATGACGCAGGAAAGTGTTGATGCCGTCAATGAGGCGGGTACTGCCTTCCGCGAAATTGTTACGCATATTGATGCCTTGACGGAAAAAGTCAGTCATACGACAACCGCTATTGACAAAGCTAATGAGGGCAATGATAAAATTATTGAGTCAGTGAATTTGATTAACAAAACGGCTGAAAAATTTTCCACAGAGACCGAAACAATTTCCGCGACGACTGAGGAACTTTCCGCCGCTACAGAAGAAATTGCATCTGCCAGCAGACAACTTGCCGATATGGCGGACGAACTTCAAAAGGCTATTCAAACTTATAAGCTTAGGGCTAAGGGTTAAGGGCTTAGGGCTTAGTTCCTGAAAATTAATAAGGAGAAATTTTATGACTCAGTTTGATAAAAGAAATATTTCCATGATGATGGACTTTTACGAAATGACGATGGCTAACGGTTACTTTGTATCGGGCGGTGAGAATACGCGCGTAGCCTTCGACGTTTTTTACAGACGCAATCCGGATAATGGCGGCTTTGCGATTTTTGCGGGACTTGAACAGATTATTGAATACGTTGAGAATATGCACTTTGATGAATCGGACATTGAATATTTCCGTGCGCAAAATATTTTCAGTGAGGAATTTTTAAATTACTTGTCGAATTTTCATTTTCACGGCGATATTTACGCTTTCCCTGAAGGTACGATTATGTATCCCAACGAACCGATAATTACGGTGGTTGCCGATTTACTTGACGCGCAGTTGGTTGAGACGGCTATTTTATCGCAGATAAATCATCAATCCTTGATAGCCACGAAGGCTCGGCGCATTGTTCGTTCGGCGGAAGGAAGGTTTGTTTCAGATTTTGGAGCGCGGCGGGCGCATAATATGGACGCGGCAACTTACGGAGCGCGAGCGGCATTTATCGGCGGCGTAAACGGCACTGCTACCGTATCTGCGGGCAAAATGTTTAACATACCGATTAACGGCACTATGGCGCATAGTTGGGTAATGTATTTCGGCGATGAATACGAAGCTTTTAAACGTTACGCTGAAGTTTATCCCAATTCGGCGGTGTTTTTAATTGACACTTACGACGTAATTCACAGCGGCGTACCAAATTCGATTCGTGTAGCTAAAGAAATTTTAGAACCTGCGGGAAATCGTCTTAAAGGCGTCAGGATTGATTCAGGCGACTTGGCGTATTTATCAAAACGTGTCAGAAAAATGTTGGACGAGGCGGGGCTTACTGACTGCAAAATTATTGTGTCGAACAGTTTGGACGAGTTCACGATAACTTCATTGTTGAATCAAGGCGCGGCGATTGACAGTTTCGGAGTCGGCGAAAGATTGATAACGGCGAAGTCTGAACCGGTTTTTGGCGCGGTTTATAAACTTGTTGCGATCAGTGACGGAGAAAAATTTACGCCGCGAATCAAAATCAGTGAAAATGTTGAAAAAATTACCAATCCCGGCTTGAAAAATGTTTATCGAATTTACGACGAAGGCGGACACGCTGTCGCCGATATGATAGCTTTGCTTGATGAAGATATTGACTTATCGACGCCTTTTAGGTATATTGACCCTGTTAAGCCTTGGAAACAAAGAGCGTTTACGAATTGCACTGCGAAAAAACTTTTAAAGCTTTACGTTAAAGACGGGCGGCGCGTTGAAGAGTTGCCGACTTTGCATGAAATTAAAGCTTACGTCAAGCATCAACTGGATAATGAAATTTGGGAAGAGGAGCAACGCTTTGAAAATCCTCATCATCATTATTTAGATTTTTCGCCGAACTATTACGAACTTAAAATGAATTTGATTTATAAAATGCGTTCAAAGTTTAATGCTTAGGGAGGAAAAATTTTTATGCCGACCAATGCCGCTGTAGTCATTCCGGTTTACAAAGAAACTCTCAACGAATTTGAAAAAATTTCGCTCGCGCAGGTTCAAAAAGTTTTGGGACACTATCAAATTATTTTTGTAGCTCCTCAAGGCTTAAAAATTACCTACGCCACGCAAGGCAATATAGCTTTCTTTTTTCCGCCGCAATTTTTTCAAAGTACTAAGACGTACAATTATTTGATGATGTCACCGGCTTTTTATCAGGCGTTCCTCAAATACGAATATATTTTGATTTACCAGCTTGACGCGTTTGTTTTCTCGGACAAGATGGAATATTTTTGCGGCTTAGGTTATGATTATATTGGTGCGGCTTGGCCTTCGTTGACAAAATTTACTTACGATAACAAAGTTTATAAAATGAGAGTTGGAAACGGCGGCTTTTCACTTCGCAAAGTAGAGACTACTTATAATCTTTTGATGAATCATAGAACTTGGAGTGCGGAAGTTCAAACAATGCCTGAAGATGTTTTTTTTGCACTTTGCGGAAAATTATTTCCTGATGAATTTAGAGTTGCTCCGTTAAAAATTGCTTATAAATTTTCTGTGGAAAATTTGGTAGAAAGATTTATAAAAAAGAATGGCGGCGAATTACCTTTCGGCTGTCACGATTGGAACGATTTGAGCGGAAATTTTTATGTTAAAGTTATTCCCCAATTCGGTTATGATTTAAGTAAATTGCAAAGTCAAATGGGGCTGGGCGACGTTAGATCTCTTGAATCTTTAATGCTCAATTATTCAATGCAACGTTTAAATCGTCGACTACAACGCGGACAATCAATTACGCGGTACCTTCCCAGAAATACATTTACGTCAATTCGTGTTGTGCGCAATCCTTTTACGATGATTATTTTTGCGCGGCTTATGTTGGAAAATCCCACACTCAGCGACGAAGCTATTTTCTACAACGAAGATGAACAGGATATTTTGATGCAAGATTTAAAGTTGGAGCGTACACCTCACCTGCTACTTGCGGGGGGGGGCTCAGATAACACGTTAATTGAGGAATTTGCAAAGCGCGGCTTAACTTATGGAAATCGCGTCGTGTCGTTTTTCAGAGAATATTTAATGTATTGTCAGCACTTATTTAAAAATTTAGGTAAATAAAAAGGAGCGGATAAATTTGAGCTCAACTGAAATAAAAAATTTTGGGATAATCGGCTTGCCTATCGTACATTCTTTTTCGCCGAGAATGTATATGGCGGCTTTCAAGAAGGCGGGGCTTAATTACTACAGTTATATTCCCTTTCAAGTGCCGGTAGGACGTTTAATGTTGGCGGTTGAAGGTTTTAAGGGATTAAATTTTCGCGGCTTTAACGTGACAATTCCGCATAAAACGGAGATAATCCCCTATCTTGACGCGGTGGATGCCGACGCAATGATTATCGGCGCGGTAAATACGGTCGTCAATGATGGCGGTATGCTGACGGGTTACAATACGGACGTGACAGGATTTTTGGCGGCGTTATATGAAAATAATTTTAAAGCGGACGGTTGCAACGCGGTAGTTTTGGGAGCAGGCGGAGCTTGCCGCGCAGTTTTGTGGGGATTTTGTAAACGTCGCGCAAATTCTATAACGATTGGCGCAAGAAATTATGAGCGTGCTAAAAAACTTGCCGACGACTTCAACATTTACGGCAATGTACAAGCCACTGATTGGAATACGATTGATTTTCGTGACGCAATGCAACGCGCAGATATTTTAGTAAATACAACCCCGCTGGGTATGTTCCCCAAAATGGACGATATGCCGCCGGTTGATTTAAAACTTTTGCCGGACGGTGCGCTTGTTCACGATTTAGTTTACAATCCCATTCAGACGAAACTGTTAAAAGCCGCCGCAGAGTTGGGACACCCGACATTGCCCGGTTTACCGATGTTACTTTTGCAGGGCAAGGAAGCGTACAGACTTTTTACGGGCGAAGTTCCCGACCTTGAAGTTATGCGCAAAATTGTTATGGACGAGGAGAATTAATTGGTATTGTGAAAAATTTTTTCTTCTGCGCGAGAAATTTGGAAGATTATTTATCGCCGCTCCTTAACGCTACTGAAAAAAATTTGGTTGACGTGACTAATAAAAATTTGATGTCTACTGATGACGTACAAAATTTGTTCCGCTCGATAATAAATTCACACCTTGAGGGCTTGAAATATTTTGATACGCCTGTTAGTAATGCGATTGAAACAAATTTGCAGGGCGTGAAGTTGGATTTTAATTTTAGTTTAAGGTTAGAAATTCCTGAGGGAAATTGGCGCGTGCGAATCAGCGACTTTGACAGCGGAATAATTTTTTTTGACAAATATATTTCGGAAGTCAGATTGAGTTCACTGGAATTTTATTACATTCATTGGCAGGTTGAAATTTTCCGTGACGACGAAAAAGTTTTTTCACATACTCTGGATTTAGCAGACAAGGAAGTTTTAATCAACATTCCGCAGTTGGGTTTAGGCGATATAATAGCAATGTTGCCATACGTTGAGGAATTTCGGCGGCGTAGAAATTGTAAAGTGTCGCTAATCCTGCCGAAATATCTGCGTGAATTTGCGGCGTATCTTTATCCAAAACTCGCGCAGGTTGACGAAGTGAATTATAAAAGTTATGCGGCGTATCATCTTTCAATGCCGATAAATATTTTGCCGGTATGGTCTGCCGATATGCGGACGTATCCTTTGGGGCGAATTGTCGGCTTGGCGTTGGGATTAAATGCCATTGCTCCTAAACCAACTTTTGAACCGAATGCGCCGCCGTTGATTGATGATCCTTATGTTTGTATCAGTGTGCAAGCCTCGACTACAAAAAAGGGCTGGCTTTATCCAAAAGGCTGGGACGCGGTTGCAGATTATTTGAAAAGTTTAGGCTATCGTGTTTTGTGCATTGACAAGTTGCCTGAAATGAATTACGACGGTATAAAAATTTCTATGCCGAATAGTGCAGAAAATTTTACGGGCAATCGTCCGATAATGGAGCGGGCAAATATGCTTTACTACGCGGAATTTTTTATCGGACTAAGTAGCGGGCTTGCGTGGCTTGCTGACGCGGTAAATTGTCCCGTCGTAATGATTGGCGGCTTTACGCAGGATTGGTACGAATTTTATACGCCGTATCGTGTCGCGAATCGATTAGTTTGTAACGGTTGCTTTAATAACGTCAATGTAAATTTTATGAAGGACAAATGCCTTTATCATAATGGGACGCCGCGCGAGTTGGAATGTCAGAAAAAAATATCGCCGCGTCAAGTTATTGATGCGATTGAAAGATTGATTATCGACGAACATTTACGTCCGCCGATTTTAAAATAGGAGGGAGAAATTTTTAGTGGACTTAGTTCCAATATTGCTACAATTTTTTTTGGTAGCATTTTTGATAGCGATGAACGGATTTTTCGTCGCGGCAGAATTTTGTTGCGTAAAAATGCGTCCGTCACGATTGGAAACACTGATACAGGAAGGAAATAAACGCGCCGTCTATGCTAAAAAATTAACGGACGAATTAGACGAAGCACTTTCCGTAACACAGCTTGGCATAACTTTAGCGTCATTAGGTTTAGGCTGGGTCGGTGAACCATTTGTGGCGGAATTAATTTTGCCGGTAACAGAATATTTCGGATTGGGCGAAACTTTAGGACATACAATTTCATTTGCACTTGCCTTCACGCTGATAACTTCCTTTCACATAATTTTGGGCGAACTTACGCCAAAATCAATGGCTATCGCAAACTCCGAAAAAATTTTGTTGTCAATCGCGTTGCCAATGCTGGTGTTCTGGAAAGTCATGTATCCTTTCGTGATAATGTTAAACGTGACTGCAAATTTTGTATCGCATCATTTAGGATTGCAGGCGGCGGGCGAAGGTGACGTTGCGCATAATCCTGAAGAAATTCGTTTGCTTATGGAGGAAAGTCACAAGCAGGGATTGGTTGACGATACCGAAGTTGATTTTGTTGATAATGTTTTTGACTTCACGGAATTAAGCGTGCGGGAAATTATGGTGCCGCGCACTGATATGATTTGCCTTTACGTCGACAAAACTTTTGAGGAAAATTTGAACACGATGCTTGAAGAGCAAATGACGCGCTATCCTATTTGCAATGAGGATAAAGATCACATTATAGGATTTTTGCACGTGAAGGATTTGATAACAAAAAAACTTTCCGATACTAAGCAGTTCAAGCCGAATTGGAATAAACTTGCGCGAAAAGTTTTTTTCGTACCGGAAAGTATGAATGTCAGCGTTTTGCTGAAAATGATGCAGAAAAATCGTTTACAGTTGGCGATAGTTGTTGATGAATACGGCGGCACTGCGGGCATGGTTACGATTGAAGATATTGTCGAAGAGATTGTCGGCGACATTCAGGACGAATTTGACGAGGAAGAACGCGCGGAAGTCGAAAAGCGGGCGGACAATCTTGTTTCAATCGATGCTATGTTGTCTTTGGAGGATTTAGACGACGAATTTGAAATTAATATTGAAGATGATGACGTTGACACGGTAGGCGGTTGGTTATCGGACAGATTAGGCGGCGAGCCGCGCGTCGGGCAGAGTGAATCTTTTGAGGGAAATACTTTTTACGTTGAGGAAGTTGACGGCGTAAGAATCACCCGCATATTGATTCGGCTTGCCAAGAAAAATTTGGACGAATAAAAAATTTGGTTATCTTGTCAAAGTTATATGCAAATTTTTTATCAGAAAATTTTTGGCGTCGTCGTGAGTGACAACCTGCGCGATGAAGTCGAACAAATAATCTTCAAAAATCATTTCGCGTTTACAAAGTTCAATCAGCCGTGAAAGATTTTCCTCAACGTCAATGCCATATTCGATTCGGCGCATAAGTCTTGATAAATCTGCGCGGACATCTTCAGAAAAAAAATCCTTCAACGCCGCAACTTCAGCCGTCGAGCGACAAGCCTTGACTAACCAAGTTTTTGTCAGCAAGTCATCATTAAAATTATCAAAGCCGAAATTTACCCAATCATCAACATTTGCAGAAATTTTTTCGTCCGGCAGAAAATAAATTTCTTTATAAAATGCGTCGTGCAAAAGTTTAACAATGTCCCACTTCGCCCAAAATTTTTGTTCATGAGTCGGGAATTGTCCGATTCGTAAACTTTCAAGCATTCCGATAAATCTTGCGTTGAAAAATTTTGTCAGCAAAAATCCCGTGTCCTTCAAAAGTTGTCCCAATTCCGCGATTGTGCCGTATGTGTAAAGTGAATTTGTCAGGCAATCGTCCGCAATTATTACGTCAAAAATTTTTGTTTCGGTTGGCAAATCTCCGCGCTGATAATCTCCGATCATTAAATCGACTTTCAAACTTTGACATAAATTTTTAAGTTGCTGAGAATTTTCTTCAGTTATTAACGCGATTTTTGAATTGGGCATAAGTTCACGAAGTTGCGGCAAATATTTTTCTTCATTTATGACTAGTGCCGTTGCGTCTGCTGAAAAATTTGGCGGCACGAATTGCAAAAGTTCAGGCAAACTTTATCACCTCTTCAAGCGCGTTGTAAAATTCCTTAACAAAATTTTCCGTGTTAAACAATTTATCTTTTGGAGAAATTTTTATGGGATTTTCCGCAAAGTTCACCGCAAATTTTACGTAATCATCAATATTTTTTACGATAAAATTTTCAAGCCCGGCAATTCTCAACATATCCGCGCCGAGCCGTTGACTGTGAATTTTCCCAAATAAATTTAAAACAGGGACGCCCATATAAATCGAAAGTGCCGTCATCATTCCGCCGGTGTAGGGGAAAGTATCCAACATTAAATCAATCTGCGCGTAATCATCAAAAAAATTATCAGCACCGCGCAAAATTTCCACGCGATTAATCGGAATATCTGCAAGCTTAATTCTTTCAATCAAAAAATTTTGGCGACTTTTCAGCGGCGTTGTATCGCGGAAAATAATTTTTGAGTTTGGAACGCTTTCAAGAATTTTTTTAACGCAATTTAAATATTCGTCGGTAATTTTCATAAAATTGTTGAGACAGCCGAAAGTAAAATTTTTATTTATGCGTTGCAAATTATTTTTAGCGTGAATCATTTTTTCATTGGGCTTGAAAGCGAAAATATTTTCGAGCGGCAAAATTTGTTCGGTAAAGAATTTTTCATTGCCTTTAATCAAAAAATTATCAGTCATATAAAAATCTACCGCGTCAAGTCCCGTCGTGTCAAAATATCCGATACCGGAAATTTGAATCCGCGCAGGTTTATAGCCGACAATCTGCAAAGTCACTCCGCCTTCAGTATGCCCGCCCAAGTCAAATAAAATATCCGCGCCCGATTCGTGAATCATCTGCGCGGCTTCCTCAAAACTTATTTCAGAAATGTTAAAATAATCGTCGACATTGCGGCGAATTTTTTTTGTAAAATTATCTTCATCGGAGGACAAACTCCAAGCCGTTACGAAAAATTTTTCTCTGTCATAATCTGTCAAAAGTGTTTCGTAAAATCTAGCAGACGATGAATCACAAAAATTAGGCGATAAAAAAGCTACGTGAATTTTTTTGTTTAGTGAAGAGTTAGGAGTTAAGAGTAAAGAGTTGTCGCGATACAAAGTATTATAAATTTTAGCCGCGTCTAATAAAATTTCCGCGTCAATATTTTTCAAATAGTGGAGAGTGAACAGATAATTTGAAAAATGCCGTCGCTGATTTCGCAATATCGTATCAGTTTTAGCCGCATTAAAACTTGCCTGTACCGCGCCTTCAGCGTCTCCCATATCGTGAAAAGCCGCCCCTATCAATTCGTGAACTTTCCATTCTTCAGAAAAATTTTCTCCATACAAAATTTCTTTCAGACGTTCAAGCGCGAGTTCAGGCTTATTTTCTTCCAAAAATTTTTTAGCGATTTTCATTAAAAATCGTAGCCCCAAGAAAAAATATCATCAACTTTAATAAATAAATCATCAAAGATTGAAACTTTAATCTCTGATTTATAAGCGGCTTTTTCTTCTTCGTCGAGCAATTCAAATTCATCATTGTCAATTTTAAAATATTCGCAGTCGAATTGAAATTTTCCGTCGTGCAAAAGATAAACCGTAACGCTTTTAACCCAAGGATCAACAATCCAATATTCCTTAACGCCGTTTGATTCGTAAATGTCTTTCTTAATCGTCAAGTCATTGTTTTTAGTCGACCTTGAAAGTACCTCAACAACCATATCAGGGACACCGCGAATTGCGCCTTTCCAATTTAAAATTTTTTTATTCTCAACGGTGACAACAGTCAAATCCGGTCTGAAAAGATTGCCGTCGGGAAAATGTACGTCAACATTATCTGGGAAAACGTAACCATTTTTATTCGCTACCACGTAAGTAAAAATTTTATTAAACAAATGCGCAATTACTCCGCTGTGAGTAAGTGCCGCCATTGCCGACATAATTTTTTCACCACCAATAATTTCGTAAGGCTTATAAATTAATGCGTCGTTCAACATTTTTATCACCCTTTAGGAATTATTTTTAACTTTCGCCCAAGAATCTTTTAAGCCGACGACGCGATTAAAAACTAATTTTTCAGGCGTTGTGTCATAATCGACGACAAAATATCCCAGTCGCAAAAATTGATAATGCTTGCCAATCTGCGCGGACTTTACGCTAGGTTCAATCAACGCATTTTCCACGACGATTAAAGAATTTTGATTCAACGCCGCGATAAAATCTTCCGGCGCATTACCGTTTTCATCAGTCTGCAAAAGATAATCATAAAGTCTGACTTCAGTTTTAATCGCGCGACTTGCGCTAACCCAATGAATTGTCCCCTTAATTTTGCGGTTGGCAGTCTCGCCGCCCGATTTCGACGTTGGATCAATCGTACAATGCAACTCGATAACATTTCCTTCAGCGTCTTTGATAACTTCATTGCACTTTATGATATACGCGTATTTGAGACGAACTTCACCGCCGGGCTTGAGTCTAAAAAATTTTTTCGGCGCGTCCTCCATAAAATCATCGCGTTCAATAAAAATTTCGCGCGTAAACGGAACTTGCCGCGTATCGTCACGGTTAGGGTGATTTTCCGCCGTCAAATATTCTACGCCTTCATCAACATTCGTCAAAATAACTTTCAACGGATTTAAAACCGCCATAACCCTATCGGCATTTTCGTTTAAATCTTCGCGGACACAATGCTCCAACATTGCAATATCGACAACACTGTTACTTTTCGCAACGCCAATTTCATTACAAAAATTTCTAATCGCCGCAGGTGTATAACCTCTTCGACGCAAACCGCAAATCGTCGGCATACGGGGATCGTCCCAGCCGCGTACAAAATTTTCTTCGACAAGCTGACGTAATTTCCTTTTGCTTGTAATCGTATTCGTTAAATCAAGTCGCGCAAACTCAATCTGACGCGGACGCGTATTCACGTCAAAGCCTAACGAATCTAAAAGCCAATCATAAAACGGGCGGTGATCCTCAAATTCCAAAGTACAAACTGAATGCGTAATATTTTCTATCGCATCTTCAAGCGGGTGAGCAAAATCGTACATTGGATAAATCAGCCAAGCATCGCCGGTATGATGATGATGAGCGCGAGTTATGCGGTAAATTACGGGGTCGCGCATATTAATATTTGGTGACGCCATATCAATTTTGGCGCGTAAAACTTTTTCACCGTCCGCAAATTCTCCAGCCTTCATACGCGCAAATAAATCTAAATTTTCCTCAATGCTGCGATTACGACAGGGACTTTCTTTGCCGGGTTCAGTCAATGTGCCGCGATAATTTTTAATTTCCTCCGCGCTTAAATCGTCAACATATGCAAGCCCGCGCTTAATCAACTCAACCGCATAATCGTAAAACTTGCCGAAATAATCCGACGCATAAAATTTCCTGTCCTCCCAATCGAAGCCGAGCCATTTTATATCTTCTTGAATCGAATCAACATACTCAACATCTTCTTTGGTCGGGTTGGTGTCGTCAAAGCGCAGGTTACAAATTCCGTTATTATGAATCGCCAAGCCAAAGTTCAAGCAAATTGATTTAGCGTGACCGACATGCAAATAACCGTTGGGCTCGGGCGGGAAACGCGTATGAATGCCGTCGCTGTATTTACCCGCCTTTAAATCATTTTCAATTTCCTGCTGAATAAAATTTACCACAAAATTTTCCTCCTAAGAATTAATAATTTTTTCAACGTGTTTACGCAGAAGTTGTACGCCTTTAGCAATATTTTCATCCATAGGCAAATTTTCTACAACCTTTTCAATGTAGCCGCGCTCCAAAATTTTTTCCATTGTCCACTTGAAATTAATATCATAAACCCACATAAGCCGAACAATTTTTCTGTCGCCGTTGGTGCGGATTTTTCTATAATCGGCTTGATTACCTTGTACAAAATTTTCGATAAAGTCAGGGCTGACTTCGGGGTTTCTGCCCTTAATAAAGTTTGGCAGCTTATCGGCATTCTCCTGCGGCAAATACGGCTCCAAGATTCGGTAAATGTCAAGTTTATCGGAGTCGCGAATAATTTTGGCAAAAAGTAATTTGCGATCGTCGTCGATTGGCGGGATATTTTTTTTGTTATGATTTTGAATCGCGAATCGCACAACTTCATAATCATTTTTATCAAGCTCTTTGAAAAAATCTAAGTCGTCAATAACTTGCAAGGCAAGCTCGGCATGATCTTCGGATTGCGCGTCATTGAAAGTTTTATATTTCTGATACTGATAAAATCTGCCAACGTCGTGAAACAATCCGATAATCTCGGCAAGTTCAATGTCATGCTGTGACAGATTTAAATTTTTTGCAAGCGCAATACAATTTGCCGTAACGTAGCCGGTATGTTTTTCCTTAATCAAAATGCCACGCTGAACTTCCTCATCGTCCGTATAAAAACTTTTCATATACGCCGACATCCAATCATGCATACGTTTCAAAAGTTCTCTCAAAAATATTCCTCCTATGGCGTGTTAATAAAGTTAAAATTGGAGGGGCGCACAAGGATGTGCGCCCGCCCGCGCAAATCGCCGGATGCGATTTCAGCGGGTATGTTTTCTTTTGTTACTTTTCTTTTGCGCCAAAAGAAAAGTAAATTTAATAAATAAAAAATTTTTTCCAAGTTGGAATTAGCCAATATTTTTTTAATCATCACTCTGCCAAATTTGCCCACTGATAACGTCAATGCAAGAAATCCTTCCCTTCGGTAAAAATGAACCGGTATCAATCATTGTAATTTTATTCGGCAAGCGCACGGGATAATATCTGTCAGTAATTTTTACGCCCGGCACACTCCCAAGATAAGGCGTCGGTGTATGTCCCACAACAACTTCCGCATCACCGTAATAATTATTATAAAATTCCTCGCGTATCCAAAGAATTGATTCGACGGTTTGATTTTCCAACGAAACGCCCGGCTTAAGTCCAGCGTGACAGAAAATATATTCCTGCCCGTTTATAAAAGTTTGATAATAATACGGACGCTTGTCAATGAATTGCAAGGCACGCTTAAGGAAGTCGGGATCGTGTTTAACCCACTCGTCCATTTCCGCCTTTGTACGATTGCCGCCGTTTGGCAACCAAATTGTGGATTCGTAAGTACCCATTAAATAATAATAAAGCATCATCTGTTCGTGATTGCCGCGCAGAGCTATGACGTTCGGCAACTTGCTAATCTGCATAGCCCATTGCAAACAATGCAAATTTTCATTGCCTCTGTCCACGTAGTCGCCCAACAAAATCAGAAAATCTTTTTCGGTATCGAAATTTAATTTGTTGAAGACGGAGGACAACCTGTCAAATCGCCCGTGAATATCGCCTAGTGCTAAGATTCTTTTATAATCCATATGAATCGCTCCGAAAATTTTTTAGGAAATTATATCACACTTACAAAAAATTCAAAACTAAATGATTGACAACTAAATTTTAAATGCTTAAACTTTTTTCATAATGAAAATAAAAATCTCAAACACAGTTTTAAATTGCTTGCTTGCGGCGTTGGCGACGGGAATTATTTTTGCGGAATACATTCACCCGCCTTTAAAAATTTTCCTGTTAATCTGCGCGGCATTATCGATTGGCGTAATAATTTTTACGTGGAAGAAAAATTTTTCAGTCACCGCAAAAATTCTCGGCGTAATAATTTTTTTCATAATCGGCGCGATGAGATTTAACGTCGTGAATATTTTGCCGCCAAATGATGTTTCAAAGTTTGAAAGGCAAAGCGTAAAAATTATTGGGATTGTTCGCGAAGAGCCGACTACAAAATTTATGTCCAATGATATGTATCAAATGCGGCTGATTGTTGACGTTGAAAATATTAAGTCGAAAGGCAAAGATTTTTCTACGAGCGGCGCAATAATTTTGACGGCGTATAATCGTGAGAATAATTTTGAGTTGCCGCGAATCGGCGATAAAGTCAGTGCGGACGGAAATTTAAAACTGATTACAAATTATAAAAATCCCGGACAAA
>FLNU01000557.1_pt1 | contig 29603 bp, 23 predicted proteins | sample 1140361 | NCBI WGS metagenome assembly FLNU01 (sample SAMEA3878206, study PRJEB12797) | bioreactor metagenome | biome: Moose rumen | place: Sweden | collected 2011-10 | reverse complement strand
TAGCATAGACACGCAGCCAACTGGCGTGTCCCATTCTGTCCCAGTTACGGGCTTTCTCCCTTGTCAGTTCCCTGATGGTTATGTCTGTTTGACCAAGCGGTTTGAACAGCTCATCAAGATTCTCTGTGTAGGGTATGTCAAGAATAAGCCTCTCCAATTGCTCTGCATCATCCATCGTATCATCGATGGCATCAGAGATACGTTCGATGTGAAAATATGATTTCAAATCTTCAAGGTTGTCCATGAAGAAGTCCATAAGGTAGCCGAAGTCATTCCACGAATCGAACAACAACGCTAACTCATTCTTGGGCTTGCTCATGTCACGTACAGCCCAGAGGTGGTCTTTCCCTTCGATGATTCTTTCAAATACCATGTATCGCTATCGTTTTACTGCTGCAAAAGTACGATTTTATTCTCAATTACGCAACTTTTAAGTTGCAAATTTTAATTAAAAGCCTTGTTTTTACACAGATTTAACTTTTCAATGGGATTTTGCTATCCCTAATAGGCAAAATTACATTAGTAGAAGCCCATAATTGACGAAAGACCAAGTTACTTTTATCTCTTACAACGAGAAAAAAGATGCTATCTTGGCTCAAACAGGGAACAACTTGCCCTACGAAATATAGCATACCTACTTATAATCAACACTTTAGGCTATAGTCGATTCATGCAAGGTCGATGAACAACCCCTTGGAACACGTTTTCAAACCCATCTTTCTTCTTTCCCTTTCTTAAATCATGAACTTACACCATGAAGGACGAAAGGAGGGAAGAAAAATGAGTGTGCCATCACTCAATATTTTGAGGTTACGGAACATGAACATTCGGCGAAAAGTTGACTTAAAAAGTGTAAATTCACTGTTAAAAAGTGTTTAGTAGAATCCCTCCCAAAAGGGTGTTTTGGAGCGTAAAAAACGAGCGAATTTTAAGCCCAAAATGTCGGGAACACAGAGAGATTTTTTCTACATTTACATCCCCATCCTTTTTTGTTAGAATTAAAATTAGTAATTTTGCTACAAATGCAATGAAAGTGATAAAAGGGGTAGAGGTTAGAGGTTAAAGGTTAAAGAGTCGAGGCTCCTAGGATCGCGGACGTCCTCGTCCGCAGTAACTTTAAACTTCTGAGACGGGATACACCAGCAACCCCCTTCGGTTCTTCCTGAGACGGGGCACGCCCACAACCCCCTTCGAATCCCCCGTTATCGGGGGTCAGAAACTACGAGCAATGAAAATTTCTCATCGTTCGGCTCTGCTGACGCTTTGGCTCGTCCAAAGTCATCGCGAAGTGCTTTGGCTTGTCCAAAGAAACTTCATATTTCAAACTTCCCTCTTCACGCTTTTAACTCAAAAACAATCATTTGTGATAGTCTGTATAGCAGAGAAGCCGAGTGTGGCTCGCGATATTGCCCGGATTTTGGGTGCGACGAAGTCGTGTCAGGGGTATCTGGAAGGTAACGGGTACCAGGTGACATGGACGTTTGGTCATTTGTGTGAACTGAAGGAACCACATGAGTACTGTCCCGACTGGAATCGTTGGGATTTGGGGCTTTTGCCCATGATTCCGCCGAGGTTCGGCATCAGGCTGAAGAATGACGATGGCATCAAGGCTCAGTTTTCCGTGATAGAGAAATTGATGCATTCCGCCGATGGCATCATCAATTGTGGTGATGCCGGCCAGGAAGGTGAGTTGATTCAGCGTTGGGTGATGCAGAAGGTAGGTGTCACATGTCCTGTGAAACGACTATGGATTTCATCGATGACGGACGACGCCATCCGTGAAGGATTCCAGCGATTGAAGGACCAAAACGAGTATGATTCATTGTATATGGCCGGGATGGTTCGGGCCATAGGCGATTGGCTCTTGGGTATTAATTGCACTCGTTTGTACACTCTAAAATATGGACAGAACCGTCAAGTGCTCTCTATCGGTCGGGTACAGACACCTACACTTGCATTGATTGTCAACCGTCAAAAGGAGATTGACAACTTCCGTCCCGAGACCTATTGGGTGCTGTCGACGTGCTATCGTGATACAGTCTTTACGGCAACGAAGGGACGGTTAACGTCGCTGGAAGAGGGTTATGCATTCTTGAACAAAGTGAAGGAGGCTCCCTTTCTGGTAACGAGTGTTACGACTAAGGGTGGCAGTGAGGCACCTCCTCGTCTTTACGACTTGACCTCCTTGCAAGTCGATTGCAATAAGAAATACGGATTCTCAGCAGAACTGACCCTGGGCATCATCCAGACTTTGTATGAAAGGAAACTGACTACCTACCCTAGGGTAGATACTACCTACTTGAGCGATGATATTTATGTGCGCTGTCCCAGTATCCTGAAGAGACTGAAGGGATATGAACGGTTCACCGCTCCCTTGAGTGGAAAGAAACTGATGAAGTCCAAGAAGGTATTTGATTCCTCGAAAGTCACCGACCACCATGCGATTATTCCCACAGGTCAGCCAGCCGAAAAACTGACAGACCTCGAACAATGTGTGTATGATTTGGTGGCACGCTCCTTCATTGCTGTCTTCTATCCTCCCTGCAAGTTCCAGACAACGACCGTGCTGGGTGACGTCAATGGCGTGGAGTTCAAGACTAGCGGCAAGCACATCACAGAACCGGGATGGCGGGCCTTGTATCCGAAACAGTCGAACGACACAGAAAATGGAAAATCGGCTCAAAGCGATGAACATCTGTTGCCTGGATTTGTTAAGGAGGAGAGTGGGGGACATAGTCCATCCCTACAAGAGAAACAGACCACTCCACCTCCCTATTACACAGAGGCGACCTTGTTGCGAGCCATGGAGACGGCTGGCAAACTGGTTGAAGACGAACAATTTCGGGAAGCCATGAAGGAAAACGGCATTGGGCGTCCTTCCACCCGTGCCTCCATAATCGAGACGCTGCTGAAAAGGCATTATATGAAGAAAGAGCGGAAACGCCTTGTTGCCACCCCAACAGGTATGGCACTTATCGACCTCATTCACGAGGAGTTGCTGAAGAGTGCCGAACTGACTGGCCGCTGGGAGAAGAAATTGCGAGAGATTGAGCATAATCAGTATGATGCCAAGATGTTCATTGATGACCTGAAGCAGATGGTGGAGGACATCGTGAAGACGGTACGGAACGACTCGACCCACCGCCAAATGGGAGAGAACCATCCGCCATTCTCCACAGACGAATGGATAGGGATGCCATGCCCGGTCTGTAAACAGGGAAGAATCATCAAGGGGAAGACAGCCTATGGCTGTAGCCGATGGAGAGAGGGATGTTCGTACAGACATCCATTTGAGACGCGTAAATAGGAAAAATGTCTCTATTATTTTTTAAGTAAACAGAAAAACGCTACCTTTGCATGAACGAAATAAATACGAACAATATGGGAATTAAACGAGGATTGAAAATACTGTGGACCACGTTCGCCGCCATTGTAATCTTGGGAGTAATGGGCGTCTTTGCCATTTCACAAGGATGGCTGGGTAGGTTGCCTTCCATTGCCGACCTGCAGAATCCCATCAGCAAATATGCCTCCAGGATATACAGTGATGACGGGAAAATGATGGGAACCTGGAGTTATGCATCAGAGAATCGCCTCATTTTGCCCTACGACTCCCTGCCCGAGACATTGGTCAAGGCATTGGTGGCAACCGAAGACGAACGCTTTTACGAACACTCGGGTGTGGACATGAGAGCTGTGCTCCGAGCCGTTGTCAAGCGCGGCATCATGCGTCAGAAGTCCGCAGGCGGTGGCTCCACCATCACACAACAGTTGGCCAAGCAACTCTATTCAAACGTGACCGCTGAGACCACATCGCGCATGCGACTCATGCAGAAACCCATTGAGTGGTACATCGCCGTCCAGTTGGAGCGACATTATACCAAAGAGGAAATTATCGCCATGTATCTGAACTATTTCGACTTCCTCAACAATGCCGTTGGAATCAAAAATGCAGCACAGACTTACTTCCAAAAGGCTCCCATCGACCTTACCCTCGAAGAGTCTGCTACCCTTGTCGGCATGTGTAAAAATCCCTCCCTCTACAATCCAGTCAGATTCAACGAACGCTGCCGCGAACGGCGCAACCTTGTACTTTCCCAGATGGAGAAGTCAGGTTTCCTGACCGCAGCAGAAGTGGAAGAGGCCCAGGCAAAGCCACTTGACATGTCCCGATTCCATGTCACTAACCACAAAGAAGGCATTGCACCCTATTTCCGTGAATATCTTCGCCAAATCCTCATGGCACACAAGCCCCACCGCAGCGATTATGCCTCGTGGCAGTATCAGAAATACTACGACGATTCACTGGCATGGGAGACAGACCCACTCTTCGGATGGTGCAACAAGCACACCAAACGCGATGGCTCGCACTACAACATCTACACCGATGGACTGAAAATTTACACCACCATCGATTCTAGGATGCAGAAATACGCTGAAGACGCAGAGCGTGAACACGTGGCACAATACCTGCAGCCAGCCTTTGAACGCCTCAAGAGCCGCTATGCCACCTTTCCCTACATCGGACTCAGCAAGAGCAAGGCCGAGCAGATACTCCATCGCGTGATGAAACAGACTGAGCGCTACAGAGTCATGAAGAAAGCCGGAGCAAGCGATAAAGAAATCGAACAGACATTCAACACCAAAATACCCATGACCCTCCTTCAGTATGAGAAAGACGGGACATGCACCGAATTTGAGACCGAAATGACCCCCCGCGACTCCATCCTCTACTACAAGAAATTCCTGCGCACAGGCATGATGGCCATGGACCCCACCACTGGCTACGTTCGGACATACGTGGCAGGACTTGACTTCAAGCATTTCCAGTACGACAACGTTCTGGGCGGAGGACGCCGGCAAGTCGGCTCCACCATCAAGCCCTACCTCTACAGTCTCGCCATGATGAACGAATGGACACCATGCAGTATGATCAACACCTCCCAATTCGTTTCCGGCAACTGGGCACCCAAAGGCGGAGTAGGAGGAGTCCGCACCCTGGCTGCAGCATTGGCAGCATCCAGCAACCAGGCCAGCGCGCGACTCATTGACTACCTCGGACCCAAGAATTTCATCAACATCCTCCGTGAGTTCGGCATACAGACACAAGGCATCGAGCCCAACCTCACTCTTTGTCTCGGCACTTGTGACATCAGCATCGGCGAAATGGTCAGCGCATACACAGCCTTTGCCAACCAAGGCCTGCGCACAGCCCCCCTGCTTGTTACCCGCATCGAAGACTCGTCCGGCAACGTCATAGAAGCATTTACACCACGGACTAACGAAGTCATGTCCGACAAACAAGCCTACCAGATGGTCACCATGCTTCGCGGCGTCATTGACAACGGAACCGGACGCGCCCTCCGTTCTACCATCCACGCCGATATGGGAGGAAAGACAGGTACCACAAATTCACACGCTGATGCCTGGTTCATGGGCTTTACACCCAGACTCGTCGTAGGATGCTGGGTGGGAGGTGAAGACAGAGACATCCACTTCGACAATATGAGTTACGGACAAGGAGCACGAGCCGCCCTTCCCATCTACCACAAGTTCATGAACAAAGTTTACATAGACGGCAGCCTGGGCGTCAACCAAGACCAGAAATTCACAGAACCTGCCAACTTCAATCCCTGCTCCTCCGAACTTGACCACCTTGAGTCGGCATGGCAGACAGAGACCGAAGACAACACCGGCGAAATCGATGAAACATTCCAGTAATCAAAGAAGTTTGAAATTTGAAGTTTGAAATTTGAAAAAACACATATGAAATACATAGGAATCATACCCGCACGCTACGCCTCCACACGTTTCCCAGGAAAACCATTAGCCCTGCTCGCAGGCAAACCCCTCATCCAGCACGTATATCGCCAGGCAGAAGGACAGATCGACCACCTGGTCGTAGCCACAGACGACATACGCATCCAGCAAGCCGTACAACAGTTCGGAGGCAACGTCGTCCTCACCAGTCCACACCACCGCAGCGGAACCGACCGCTGCCAGGAAGCCTACACCCAACTCGCCGCCCAACTCCAGTGCAACCCACGACACACCGTCGTCATCAACATACAAGGTGACGAGCCCTTCATCCATCCACGACAGATACAAGACGTCAGACAATGCTTCCAGGATGACGACACGCAAATAGCCACACTCGTCACCCCCTTCCCCCCAACCACCAAATGGGAAGACCTGCAGAACCCTAATACCCCCAAAGTCATACTCAACCACCAGCATCAAGCCATCTACTTCTCCCGTTCCGTCATCCCCTACCTCAGAGCAGAAACAGCCACCCACGCATGGCCCAGCCATCACACCTACTACAAACACATCGGACTCTACGCCTATCGCGCCGACATCCTTGCCCAAATCACAGCCCTGCCACCCTCCACACTCGAACAAGCCGAATCCCTTGAACAACTCCGTTGGCTACAGAACGGATACACCATCAAAGTAGCAGAGACAGACATAGAAACCATTGGTATCGACACACCAGCAGACCTGATCCATGCAGAACAACACTACCACCAATTTGCCAGCCTTCCATCCCATACAGATACAAGTCAGCCAGCCCATCATTCACACACTCCCCACCACTAAAACAGGGCAAGACTGGGTCCTAATCCTGCTCGACACTTACATCTTCCGTCTCGACAATTTAAGTCTCATTAACTCCCAGGAATTTTTGCGGATTTATGGGGTGGACGAGTGACGGTCGGGGGAGAGGGTTGTAATTCGACTACGAGGTGCTGAGATGGCAGGTTTTTGGGGGAGGGATGTTTAAAAAGTCTTAAATTTTGTGGGTTTAATTGGGCTTTTGTTTTGGAATCCCGTTCAATGTCCTTATCTTTGTCTATTAAGAAATTTAAAGTTTAGAGGTTAGAGGTTAGAGAACGAATTCTCATTGCTCGTAGAGACGGGGCGTGCCCCGTCTCAGAAACAGCAAGGACAAACGATGTAGGTGCCATGCTGAGACGGGGCACGCCCAGGTCTCTACGAGTGGGTGAATACAAAACGAGCCAAAGCGCTTCGCGATAACCGCGCTCCCAGGGATTACTGCGGACGAGGACGTCCGCGGTCCAACCGCGCTCCCAGGAAGACGGGGCACGCCCACAACCCCCTTCGATTCCCCCGTTATCGGGGGACAGAAACTACGAGCAATGAAAATTTCAAACTTTAATTTTCAACTTTCAAAAATAAATATAAATTATGCTGACAGAAGACAGAATTATTAAGGTTGACATAAACGAGAGTATGCGCAAGTCGTACATCGACTATTCGATGTCGGTGATTGTGGCCCGTGCCTTGCCGGATGTGCGCGACGGTTTCAAACCCGTTCACCGTCGTATTCTGTATGGTATGATGGAACTTGGCAATACTTACGACAAGCCTTACAAAAAGTGTGCCCGTATTGTGGGCGAGGTGCTGGGTAAGTATCATCCCCATGGGGACTCGTCTGTGTATGGTGCCCTGGTGCGTTTGGCCCAGGACTGGGCCATGCGCTACCCCCTGGTGGACGGACAGGGAAATTTCGGCTCGGTGGACGGTGACGGTGCTGCTGCCATGCGCTATACGGAGGCCCGTCTGACGCGACTGGGCGAGGCGATGATGGACGACCTGTACAAGGAAACGGTTGATTTTGATGACAACTTCGACGGGTCGCTCAGGGAACCGAAGGTGCTGCCTACCAGGATTCCCAACTTGCTGGTGAACGGTGCGACGGGTATTGCCGTGGGTATGGCAACCAACATTCCTACTCACAACCTGGGTGAGGTGATTGACGGTTGTGTTGCCATGATTGACAACGAGGACATCATGACTGCGGAACTGATGGAATATGTGAAGGCTCCGGACTTTCCCACTGGTGGCATTATTTGTGGTCTGGATGGTGTCCGTGATGCCTACGAGACGGGACGTGGCCGTATTGTCGTGCGTTCGAAGACAGACATTGAGACGGCCGATTTACATAGTAAGATTGTGGTGCGTGAGATTCCGTACAATGTGAACAAGGCTGAACTGATAAAGAAGATTGCGGAACTGGTGAACGAGAAGCGCATTGAGGGTATTGCCAACGTGAACGACGAGAGTGACCGCGAGGGTATGCGCATCGTGATTGACCTGAAACGCGAGGCGAATGCCAACGTGGTGCTGAATAAACTGTACAAGATGACAGAACTGCAGTCGAGTTTCAGTGTGAACTGTATTGCCCTGGTCGGTGCGGGTCCTCATAACAGCGGACGTCCGAAACTGTTGTCTCTACGTGATTGCATTAAGTGTTTTGTTGACCATCGTCACGATGTGACGATCCGCAGGACGAGGTATGACAAGCGGAAGGCTGAGGAGCGTGCCCACATCCTGGAGGGTCTCATTGTTGCCAGCGACAATATTGACGAGGTGGTTCACATCATCCGAGCCGCCCGGTCGCCCCAGGAAGCCATTGCCAGGCTGAAAGACCGTTTCTGTCTGGATGACGTTCAGGCCAAGGCGATTGTGGAGATGCGCTTGCGCCAGTTGACAGGGCTGGAGCAGGACAAATTGCATGCTGAATATGAAGAATTGGAGAAGTTGATTGCCTATCTCGACGCTATTCTGAATGACCCGGAACTCTGCAAGAAGGTGATGAAGGACGAGTTGTTGGAGGTGAAGGATAAATGGGGTGATGTGCGTAAGACGGAAATAGACTATACGGCCAGCGAAAATTTTAATCCTGAAGATTTCTATCCCAACGAGCAGGTGGTCATTACCATCAGCCATCTGGGTTATATCAAGCGTACATCGCTCAGCGAATTCCGTACGCAAGCCCGTGGCGGCATCGGTGCGAAGGGTGGGGTAGCCCGGGATGCAGACTTTATCGAACACATCTATCCTGCTACGACCCACAACACGATGATGTTCTTTACCAGGAAGGGCCGCTGCTTCTGGATGAAGGTCTATGAAATTCCGGAGGGCAACAAGACGTTCAAGGGTCGTGCCGTCCAGAACTTGTTGAATATTGACAATGAGGACAGGGCTACGGCTTTCATATGCATCGAGAACATACAGGATTCCAACTTTGTCAAGCATCACAACCTGCTGTTCTGTACGCGGCTGGGCAAGGTGAAGAAGACTCGTTTTGAATTGTATTCTCATCCCCGTTCCAGCGGCCTTAATGCCATTCATCTGACTGAAGGCGACGAGGTGATTGAAGTAAAACTGACCAGTGGAAACGATGACATTGTCATTGCCAACCATAACGGCAGGGCCATCCGCTTCAACGAACGTGGAGTCAGACTTATGGGACGTACGGCTGCGGGGGTTCGCGGCATGAAACTGGACGATGGCGACGATGCCGCAGTCGGCATGCTGGTGTTCAACTGTAACCCTCTGTTGACGGAAGACGAATGGGAGGACCTTGACAGGGAAGGAGAAGCAGACGAAGACGACGGGCAGGCAGATATGCAATCGTGGCCGTCTGTTGTACAAGAACCCTCCGAGTCGGTTGTCACCACATCGGGTCAGGACGTGATGGTGGTTTCCGAACACGGTTATGGTAAACGTTCGGAACTGACCGAATATCGTATAACGAACCGGGGTGGCAAAGGAATCAAGACGCTAAACGTGACAGAAAAGACCGGTAAACTGGTGGCTGTCAAGGCAGTCACAGACGATGACGACCTGATGATTATCAACAAGAGTGGAGTGACGATTCGCTTGGCCCTCTCGACCATCAAGACACAGGGGCGCAACACGCAAGGCGTGAAACTGATTGACTTGGCAAAACGCAATGATGTCATCAGCAGTGTATGCTGCGTGGCTCACGAGGAGGAGTTGGAGACCTCCCCCAACCCCTCCGAGTGAGGGGAGAGTGAGAAACCGCGCGTCTCGTAGAGACGGGACGTGTCCCGTCTCCCTGAAAGTTATGCTACATGGCGGTGGGAGGGGAAACGGGGCACGCCCACAACCCCCTTCGATTTTTGAGACGGGGCACGCCAACGTCTCTACGAGCAATGAAAAATTAAATTTTAAACTTCAAATTTCAAACTTATTATGAAGCGTATTATCTTACTTTGTACATTTGTAGTCATGACCGCAAATGTTTGCGCCCAGAAAGCGAACGTAAAGAAACTGAAGACGAAAATCGAGTATGCATCAACTCCTGTGAATCTCGACTTTGGCAACCTCGAGGTAGACAAGGTGCAGGAACTGCGCGACCTGATTGAACCGGCATTGACCCATCCCGAGTCGGAAGCGATGCCCGAGTTGTGGAAGTATGCCACCCGCATGAAGTTACACGACATGAACGAAATGCTGAAAGAGCGCGCCGCCAACAACAACGAGTTCAAGGACTTGGCCGCCTTCTTCACCAACCAAGCCGACATTGTCAGTTATGCCGAGAAGTATATACAGTTGCTTAACACCCCCGATGCCAAGGGTAAATACAGCATGAAAGAAGAAGAACGCGAGAAAGAACGTGTCATGTGGCAACAGTACACGTCCAATCCCCGCAACAACCTCTTCATTGGAGCAAGCAACCTAGTCTATTCGAATCCCGATGTTACAGTGAAATTGCTCGAGGCCTATTACAATTCCTTTGACAACCCCATCTATGCAGACTTGAACCTGAAAGAGACCGATCCCTATTACAAAGAAGGCACCTATATTCAAGCAACGGCGTTGAAGGCTATCGGCGGCAACATGGACAAAGTGGTGGAACTGTGGAAACAGTCGTTCGACTCAAAGAACGGACCACTTGCCTGTCAGGACCTTATCAACTACTACAAGGAGAAAGGCGATACCGAGAACGAGGCCAAAACCTATGAAATGGCATACGAGAAATATCCCGAGCAACTCGTGTTCGGAGTGAATATCGCTCAGAACAAGGTTCTCGAAAGAAAATACGACGAAGCCATCAAGATATGCGACGATGTCATCGCACGCATGAAGGACGGTACGGTTCAAAGCACCGACGACAATGGCAATACGATTGAAGCAGCCAAATATCCATACTATTTCAGGGCCATTGCCCTTTACAACCAAGAAAAATACGAGGAAGCCTACAACGCATTCGAAGAGGCAGTCGAATACAAATCCGACTATTACGATTGCATCATAGGAGCAGGAAACACAGCGGCACGCATCGCCAGCATGAACAAGGACAAGAAGGCCGTGGCCGACAAGTGGTATGGCAATGCCATCAAGTACTACGAGATGGCACGCGAGACAGATCCAGGCAAGAGCGACGACTGGGGATACCCACTGTATGCAAGTTACTACAACAGCGGAAACATGCAGAAAGCCAATGCTCTGAAGAAATACGCAAAATAAAGATTAGACAGCATGCACCTCGTTGAGCGAACAAGAATCGTCAAGACAACGTTGATAACAATGGCTATAGTAATAGCCATTGTTTCGCTTTTGACCTCCAACTACCTCATACGAGACTTGCAACAAGAAGAACAGACACGCATGGAAGTATGGGCCGAAGCCATGAGGTCGCTCAACGATGCCGACGAAACCACGGACATGAACCTGGTTTTGAAAGTTATCAATGGCAACAACACCATTCCCGTCATTGTCCTTGACAAGAAAGGCAATGTGCAGACCCATCGGAACCTCGCCCGGCACTTCAAGGCAGACGAGGACACCATGGCTATCCTGCAATCAGAGGCAAGGAAAATGAAGGACAAGGAGCATGTCATCCAGATCTATCCTAGCCACCCCTCCGACTTGCAGAACATCGCCCCGCAACAGGCAGAGTTCATCGAAATATGTTACGACGAGTCCCTCATGCTAAGACGCCTGGCCATCTATCCATACGTCCAACTTGCCATAGTAGTCATTTTCGTACTTATAGCCATTTACGCGCTTTTCACATCCATGAGAGCGGAACAGAACAAGGTGTGGGTGGGACTCTCCAAAGAAACCGCCCACCAACTGGGAACACCCATTTCATCACTCATGGCCTGGACAGAAGTGCTGCGTGAAAACTATCCCGACGACGTCTTCCTGCCCGAAATGTCCAAGGACGTGAAGCGGCTGGAACGCATTGCAGAACGCTTCTCGAAGATAGGCAGCATCCCCGAACTGAAACCGGAAGACCTCTGCGCCGTTGTCAAACATACAGTTGACTACATGGAGCGACGCACATCACATCGAGTGAAGATTACCTGCCATATGCCAAACCATCCAGTCATGGTAAAACTCATTTCGTCACTCTTCGAGTGGGTACTGGAGAACCTTTGCAAAAATGCCGTAGACGCCATGTCGGGCAGCGGCTTCATCGACCTGCGACTGACAGAAGGAGTCGGAACCGTTGCCATAGAAGTGAGCGATACAGGCAAGGGAATCCTGAAATCACAACACCGTTCCGTCTTCCAGCCAGGCTTTACGACAAAAGCACGCGGCTGGGGATTAGGCCTGTCGTTGGCCAAACGCATCGTGGAAGAATACCACAAGGGACGTATCTATGTGAAATGGTCGGAAGTAGGTAAAGGAACAACATTCAGAATCGATGTACCTACAACAGGATAATGTGGCGAATTTCCCTGCCGGGGAATTCATGGGGAATTCATGGGGGAGTTATGGGGGAGTTATGGGGGAGTTATGAGGGAGTTATGAGGGAGTTATGAGGGAGTTATGAGGGAGTTATGAGGAAGTTATGAGGGAGTTTTGAGGAAGTTATGAGGGCATATTAAAGACAATAGCCTATTAGTCAAAGTCATCGCTTTAGTGCTTTCGCTCGTCGAAAGAAACTTCCCTATAAATCCTCCATAAAATCCCTTCTATAAATTCCGACCCTGAAAAGTTTAGGGATTTTTTATTTGGTTTTTTTGCGACTTATTTGTAACTTTGCAACTTGAATTTTGACGGCAATGTATCGTATCGATTTGTTTGAGTCTCAAATAGAGGGAAAAACATGGAATTTTCATCTCGATGAGCGTTTTTTTAAAAGAACTGGTGGATGGATTGAGGCTGGACGAATAGAGAGTTTTGTGACATGTTTGTCTGCAATCTGCGATACGTTTGTTTTTCAGATTCACTCTGTTGGTGCCGTGGAGGTTGCGTGCGACCGTTGTCTGTCTCCGCTGTCGATGGCAATAGACACGACTGATGTCTTGCATGTAATGCTGAGTGATGATGAGGGTGATGATGGCGATGTCGTGGCGGTGTCTGCGGATACTGGTGTTCTTGACATGGGACAACCCATCTACGAGTTTGTCGCCCTCAGTTTGCCTGTCAGGTGTGTACACGAACTGGGTGGGTGTGATGCATCGATGATTGAGGAGGTTCGGAAATACCAAATCGCCACAGGTGACGATAAGGAGGTAAAAGGTATGACGGGCAGTTGTGACCCGAGATGGAATGTACTGAAAGATATATATTTTTAAATAATTTAAAAAACTTAAGTGTAAAATGGCACATCCTAAAAGAAGACAGTCTAAGACTCGTACCCGTAAGAGAAGAACTCATGACGTAGCGGTTGCTCCCACATTGGCGGTATGCCCGAATTGTGGTGAGTTTTATGTTTACCACACTGTGTGTCCCGCATGTGGATACTACCGTGGTAAGGTTGCAATTGAAAAAGAGGCCGCTATCTGATATCCTTTATGTAGTGCTTCGGTTATGGCGTTTAACGTTCATGGATAGTTCTTGATGCTACAGTGGTGTGGGTGTCACGGGGGGTGAACGCTAAACGTTATAACATTTCAACTAACAGAAACTATGGAAAAGATAAATGCTGTCATTACCGGTGTAGGCGGCTATGTTCCTGAATATATTCTTGACAATGATGAAATGTCTCGCATTGTCGATACTTCTGACGAATGGATTATGGAACGTATCGGCGTGAAGTCTCGTCACATTCTGAAGGATGATGAGCGTCAGGGTGCAGGGACATCTTATATGATGACCAAGGCTGTTCGGGAATTGTTGCAGAAAACGGGCGTAGACCCCCAGACGGTGGAGGCTGTGATTTGTGCTACCACTACTCCTGACTATCATTTTCCATCCACGGCCTCGCTTGTAATTGGCAATATTGGTTTGCAACATGCTTTTGGTTTTGACATGGAGGCTGCATGTGCCGGTTTCCTCTATGCCATGGATGTTGGTGCGGGTTTTATTCGTAGTGGGCGGTGCAAACGCATCGTGGTCTGTGGTGGAGACTTCATGTCTTCGATGACAAACTACCAGGACCGTACTACTTGTCCGATATTCGGTGATGGTGCGGCATGTGTGATGATGGAGGCTACGACGGAGGACTACGGTCTGATTGACAGTTACCTGCGCACGGACAGTCACTTTGAACCGTTGCATATGGCTGCTGGTGGCAGTGCGCGCATGCCGAGCCATGAAACGGTGGATAATCGGGAACACTTTGTCTATCAGGAGGGCAGAACGGTCTTTAAATATGCCGTCACCAACATGTCGGATGCTGTTGAATTGGTGGCAAAGCGTAATAATTTGACTCACGACGATATTGCATGGATTGTACCCCATCAGGCTAACGTACGCATAGAAACAGCCGTTGCAAGACGGATTGGCGTTCCAGAGGAAAAGGTGATGATTAACATTGACCACATGGCCAATACATCGGGTGGTACTTTACCGCTATGTCTATGGGAATATGAACCAAAACTGAAGCGCGGTGACAACTTGATTTTCACGGCTTTTGGTGCCGGTTTCACTTGGGGAGCATCTTATATGCGCTGGGGGTATGACGGCATGTGAAAATTGGAGGATGCATAAAAGTGGATTTGTAAACATAGTAGGCAATCCCAATGTGGGTAAGTCCACATTGATGAATCTGTTTGTTGGTGAAAGAATTAGCATTGCTACTTTCAAGGCTCAGACTACCCGGCATCGCATCATGGGAATATTGAATGACGATGATGTGCAGATTGTATTCTCTGATACCCCTGGTGTATTAAAACCTAATTATAAATTACAGGAGTCCATGCTGGCCTTCTCGGAGGGTGCTTTAGTAGACGCGGATGTGATACTATATGTAACTGACCCTGTTGAACAGGTGGATAAAAACTCTGAGTTTTTACATAAGGTGTCTCAAATGGATATTCCTGTATTGGTGCTCATCAACAAAATTGATTTGACCACCGAGGCTCGTTTGGTGAATTTAGTTGAACAATGGAATGGCCTTTTGCCTCGTGCTGAAATAGTTCCTGTATCAGCAGTAGCCCGTTTTAATGTCGATGCTGTGTTACGACGCGTGAAGGAACTGTTGCCTGAGTGTCCGCCTTATTTTGAAAAAGATGCATTGACGGATAAGCCTGCCCGTTTTTTTGTTGCTGAAATAGTGCGTGAGAAAATATTGCTGTACTATGATAAGGAAATTCCTTATGCTGTAGAGGTTGTATGCGAGTCTTTCAGTGAAGAAGGTGGCTTGATTCGAATCGGTGTGGTAATCTATGTGGAACGAGAGAGCCAGAAGGGTATTATTATCGGGCATCGCGGTGTGGCACTGAAACGTGTTATGTCTGAATCCAGAAAGAACTTGGAAAAATTTTTCGGTAAACGTGTTTTTCTTGAATCATTTGTCAAGGTCGACAAGGATTGGCGTAGCAGTGAACGCTCTCTGAATTTGTTTGGTTATAGTCCCGGATAAGGGTAGAGGGTAGAGGACGAATTCTCATTGCTCGTAGAGACGGGGCGTGCCCCGTCTCTACGAGTGGGTGAATACAATGTAGGTGTCATGCTGAAACGGGGTACGCCCACAACCCCCTTCGTTTCTCATTGCTCGTAGAGACGGGGCGTGTCCACGTCTCTACGAGTGGGTGAATACGATGTAGGTGCCATGCTGAGACGGGGCACGCCCCGTCTCTACGAGCAATGAAACTTCAAACAAAAAAATTATTATGGGTAATTTAGTAGCAATTGTTGGACGTCCAAATGTGGGTAAGAGCACTTTGTTTAACAGACTTACCCGGTCTCGCCATGCGATTGTTAGTGACGAAGCCGGTACAACCCGGGATCGCCAGTATGGTAAATGTGAGTGGGGGGGGAAGGAATTCTCCGTAGTTGATACTGGTGGTTGGGTTGTTAATTCTGAAGATATATTTGAGGGTGAAATTCGCAAGCAGGTTGAGATTGCTCTGTCGGAGTGTGATGTAATATTATTAGTTGTTGATGTGATGAACGGTGTGACGGATCTCGATTTGGCTGTGGCTGACATTCTGCGTCGAAGTAATTTGCCTGTGTTTGTCGTGGCTAATAAAACCGATTCCAATGAGTTACGATATGATGCTGCAGAGTTTTATTCGTTAGGACTTGGTGAACCGTTTTGCATTTCTGCCATGTCAGGAAGCGGAACAGGCGATTTGCTGGATGCTGTTGTAGAGTCATTTACTAAAGAATCTGTTGAATCATTCGATTCGGATATTCCGCGTGTGGCAGTGGTTGGTAGGCCCAATGCCGGAAAATCATCTCTCGTCAATGCTTTTTTAGGGGATGAGCGCAACGTTGTAACCGATATTGCCGGAACTACGCGTGACAGTATTTACACTCGTTACGAAAAATTTGGTTTTGATTTCTATCTTGTAGATACGGCCGGTATACGCAAGAAGGGAAAAGTGAATGAAGACCTGGAATATTACAGTGTGTTACGGTCTATCCGCGCTATTGAAAATTCTGATGTTTGTATACTACTTGTCGATGCTACGCGTGGTATCGAGTCTCAGGACATCAATATTTTCCAATTGATTCAGCGTAACCAAAAGGGATTGGTCGTAGTTGTAAACAAGTGGGACTTGTTCACAGACAAAAGTAATGCAGCAATTCGTCACTTTGAAAATACTATTCGCGTACGTCTTGCTCCCTTTACGGACTTCCCAATCATATTTGGAAGTGCATTGACGAAACAGCGTATTTTCCGTGTGTTGGAAGAGGTGAAGCAGGTGTACGAACGCCGTGCATTACGTGTGTCTACTGCAAAATTGAATGAAGTGATGCTACCGATTATTGAGGCTACTCCTCCTCCAAGTATCAAGGGTAAATACATTAAGATAAAATACTGTATGCAGATTCCTGAAACTCGTGTTCCTTCATTTGTGTTTTATGCTAATTTGCCTCAATATGTCAAGGAACCTTATAAACGTTTTCTGGAGAATCAATTGCGTGAACATTGGGATTTTACAGGAACACCCGTGAATGTGTATGTCAGACAAAAATAATTATATGTTATTCTATCATAGAATCATACCGACATATCTGCTGCTGATTGTACTGCTGTTGTTTGGCAGTTGTACTAATGATGGTGATATTCGTGAAGCACGTAGTGTACTTGAGCGTGCCATTGATGGCATGTATGGAGACAGTCAGGATGACGACTGGTTTGCGTTGTTGGATTTCGGATGCGATTTATCTCCGGAACAGCGTCAGGTCTTTGCCCAGGCATACGGAATGTTTGGCAATAACGAATCGGTTGTCCGTTGTCATATAGACGAGCATGTCGATGTTGTGTGCGACTCCGTATTAGTTCTTTACTATTCGTTATATTTTGCAGATGGTGATTCATTGGCTTGTTCTCAGAAAATGGTTCGTCGCAATGGACTGTGGAAAGTGAGGATGAGAGAATGAAATCAGAGATGTGCCCGTTTGTTTTTTTAGATTGTTAAGTATATGGAAATTCGTACGATTGCTGTTTTGACAAGTGGCAGTGACGCACCAGGAATGAACAGTGCAATACGTGCCGTAACACGTAGCGCAATTTTCAACGGACTGAAGGTCAAGGCTGTCAGGCGTGGCTATAAGGGCCTGATAGATGGTGACGTCGTTGAATTCGAGACTCAACATGTAAGCAATATTGTTCAGATGGGTGGTACCATTTTGAAATCGTCACCCAGCCGCGATTTTTATGAGGCCGAAGGAAGACATCGTGCATACGAGGTATTGCAACGCGAACAAATTGATGCGCTGGTGTGTATCGGTGGCGACGGAACGATTCATGGAGCGCGAGTGTTTGCAAACGAATATGATGTTCCCTGTATTACCATTCCTGCTACGATTGATAACAACATCTTGGGTACCGATACAACAATCGGTTATGACACGGCTTTGAACACCATCATGGAATGTGTGGACAAAATCAGAGATACTGCAACCAGTCATGAACGATTGTTCTTTGTCGAAGTCTTAGGAGATGATGCTGGTTTCCTTGCCGTGAATGGTGCATTGGCATCCGGTTGTGAAGATGCCATTCTGCCTCATGGTGTGGGCATGGATGGAGGTGAGGTTGATTTGGAACAGATGCTTGGTGGTTTTCGCAAGACCAAATCGAGCAGTATAGTCCTTGTTGCTGCCGCCGAGGATGAGAGCGAGGGTGGTGCTCTTCGCTACGCCGAGATGGTGAAGGATGCCCACAAGGATTTGGATGTCCGTATTTCAATATTGGGCCATTTGCAACGTGGTGGCCGTCCTTCAGCCCACGACCGAATCATCGCCAGTCGCATGGGCGTTGCTGCAATAGAGGCCTTGAAGAAAGGGTTGCGCAATGTAATGGTAGGTATCGAGAGAGACGAAATCGTGTATGTCCCATTCTCCAGGGCAGTCCGTGCAAAGAGGGAGATTGATGGTAGTCTTGTGGAAATGTTGCATCGGGTAAGTTGTTAGAAAAAGGAACATGCCTCATATTGTTTCGTAGAAAGTATAATCGAAAATATTACAAACATTTTTAGTATGAAGAAGTACAATTTCAATGCAGGCCCTTCCATCCTTCCACGCGAGGTCATAGAAGCCACAGTCCAGGCCTGCCTGAATTTTAATGACTCTGGTCTTTCACTGATGGAAATCAGCCACCGAGCAAAAGACTTCCAGCCTGTAATGGACGAGGCCGTAGCATTGTTCAAGGAACTCCTTGACATCCCTTCCGGCTACAGTGTCATATTCCTCGGAGGTGGAGCCAGTCTACAATTCTGCCAAGTGCCCTATAACTTTTTAGAGCATAAGGCTGCCTACCTGAATACCGGTGTGTGGGCTAAGAAAGCCATCAAGGAAGCAAAACTCTTTGGCGAAGTAGTCGAGGTAGCCTCCTCTGCCGAGTCAACATACACCTACATCCCCAAGAATTATACAGTACCAGCCGATGCAGACTATTTCCACATTACGACCAACAACACTATTTACGGAACAGAGATTCGTCGCGATTTGGACGTACCAGTTCCGCTGATAGCCGATATGTCGAGTGATATATTCTCACGTCCTATAGATGTCAGCAAGTACAATTGCATCTATGGTGGAGCACAGAAGAATCTTTCCATGGCAGGCGTCACCTTTGTCATTGTGAAAGAGGACGCCCTGGGTAAGGTGAGCCGCCCAATCCCGACAATGCTCGACTATCGTACCCATGTCGAGAAAGGTTCCATGTTCAACACACCGCCCGTGGTGCCCGTCTATTGTGCCTTGCAGAACCTGAAGTGGATAAAGGCACAAGGCGGCGTTGCAGCGATGGACCGCCGTGCCAACGAACGTGCAACATTACTCTACGACGAGATTGACCGTAACAGACTGTTCCGCGGAACCGTTGAGGAAGTAGACCGTTCTGTCATGAACATTTGTTTTGTCATGACAGACGAGTACAAAGAACTGGAGGCCGACTTCTTGTCATTCGCCACCTCCCGAGGCATGGTGGGAGTAAAGGGACACCGGTCAGTCGGAGGATTCCGTGCCAGTTGCTACAATGCCATGACGGTAGAAGGAGTTCAGGCACTGATACAGACCATGCAGGAATTTGAAAAAACACATTGAAATGAAAGTACTGATTGCAACCGAGAAGCCCTTCGCAGCCATTGCCGTAGAGGGCATCCGCAAAGAAGTTGAGACTGCCGGCTTCGAACTTTCGCTGTTAGAGAAATATACAAACAAACAACAACTTCTTGACGCAGTTGCCGATGTCGACGCACTGATTATTCGCAGCGACAAGGTTGACGCAGAAGTCCTTGATGCTGCCCGACAGTTGAAAATCGTTGTTCGTGCCGGTGCAGGCTATGATAATGTAGACCTTGATGCAGCCACGGCGCGTCAAGTCGTAGTGATGAACACCCCTGGCCAGAATTCCAATGCCGTTGCCGAACTGGTGTTTGGTCTTCTTGTCTTTGCCGTCCGCAATTTCTTTAACGGAAAGGCAGGTACGGAACTCATGGGCAAGCGACTGGGAATCTTGGCTTTTGGCAATGTGGGTCGCAATGTGGCTCGCATCGCCAAGGGTTTCGGAATGGAAGTCTCCGCCTACGATGCCTATTGTCCTGCAGAGGTCATCGAGTCGGCGGGCGTCCACGCAGCGAAGCATCAGGACGAATTGTTTGAAACTTGTGACATTGTCAGTCTTCACATCCCTGCAACTGCAGAGACACGCCAGAGCATCAATAAGGCACTTGTAGGCAAACTGAAGAAAGGAGGCGTGCTGGTCAATACCGCTCGCAAGGAGGTGATTAACGAATCGGAGTTGCTGGAGTTGCTCTCCGAGCGCACAGACTTGAAATTTGTTACTGACATCATGCCCGATGCCCATGCAGATTTTCTGCAGTTTGAGGAACGTTATTTCTCCACTCCTAAAAAGATGGGAGCACAGACCGCCGAGGCAAACATCAACGCCGGAATTGCTGCTGCACGTCAGATTGTGGCTTTCTTTAAGGAGGGAGTCACACGTTTCCAAGTGAACAAGTAGATGGAAGGTGTGAATTCAATTTTCAATTTTCGCTTTTTTCAGTTTCAATTTTCAATTTTCAATTATTATGGCCATCATCAAACCTTTCAGGGGAATCCGTCCACCCAGACAGTTCGTAGAGGAAGTGGAATCCCGCCCATACGACGTGCTCGACAGCGACGAGGCTCGTGCCGAGGCTGGCGATAACGAAAAGTCCCTGTACCATATCATCAAGCCGGAGATTAACTTTGAGCCAGGTACCAGTGAGTATGATCCGCGTGTCTATGAATCTGCTGCACAGCAGTTTCAGATGTTTCAGGACAAAGGCTGGCTGGTGCAGGATGAAAAGGAGATGTACTACATCTATGCGCAGACCTCCTGCCTTCCTGCCAATGGCAACCAGGTGAAGACGCAGTACGGACTCGTCATCGGTGCCTACAGTGGTGATTATCAGAACGGAGTGATAAAGAAGCACGAATTGACACGTGCCGACAAGGAAGAAGACCGCATGAAACACGTGCGCGTGAACAATGCCAACATCGAACCGGTCTTTTTCGCCTATCCTGACAATGAGGTGCTGAACTGCCTCATTGCGCGATATGCTGCCACCGAACCTGAATATGATTTCGTGGCACCCATTGATGGATTCCGCCACCAACTGTGGCTGGTCGACAGCGACGAAGACATCAATACCATCACTGCCGAGTTTGCCAAGATGCCAAGCCTCTATATCGCCGACGGCCATCATCGTTCGGCTGCCGCCGCATTGGTAGGGGCGGAAAAGGCGAAGCAGAACCCTAACCACCGTGGCGACGAAGAGTACAATTACTTCATGGCCGTTGCTTTCCCTGCTTCCCAGTTGACGATTCTCGACTACAACCGTGTCGTGAAGGATTTGAACGGGATGTCGGCTGAAGAGTTTCTGAAGGCGTTGGAGAAGAATTTCGCAGTCGAACTGAAGGGCAGGGATGAATACCGTCCACAGCAACTGCATGAGTTTTCCCTCTACCTCGAAGGCAGGTGGTACAGCCTCAAGGCCAAGCCTGGCACTTATGATGCATCCGACCCGATCGGCGTGTTGGATGTAAGTATCTCTTCTCGCCTGATTCTCGACGAATTATTGAATATCAAGGATTTGCGTCGTGACAAGCGGATTGACTTCGTTGGCGGACTTCGCGGATTGGGCGAGTTGAAACGGCGTGTTGACTCTGGCGAGATGAAGATGGCCTTGGCCCTCTATCCGGTCACCATGCGTCAAATCATGGATATTGCGGACAGTGGCAACATCATGCCGCCGAAGGCGACGTGGTTTGAGCCCAAACTGCGCAGTGGACTGGTGATACATAGTTTGTCCTGACTCAGGGGGTAGATGGATTCCTATCTGACCATAGCCGCTCCCTCAGAGGGCATTTATACGGAGAAGCGAAGCAAGTTTCTTGCCTTCGCTTTTCCTGTTTCTACGGTCGACGAGGTGAAGCAGCATGTCGCTGATTTTCAGAAGAAGTACTACGATGCGCGTCATGTCTGCTATGCCTACATGTTGGGAGCCGACCGCCTGGAGTTTCGTGCCAATGACAACGGCGAGCCGTCGGGGACGGCTGGCAAGCCCATCTTGGGGCAAATCAATTCCAACAACCTGACCAACATCCTCGTGCTCGTCGTGCGCTATTTCGGGGGCATCAAGTTGGGCACAAGCGGCTTGATCGTGGCCTATCGCACGGCAGCGGCAGAGGCCATCTCCGCCGCGAAAGTCATCGAGAGAACCGTGGACGAGACGGTGACGGTTTTCTTTGAATATCCATTTATGAACAGTGTGATGCGGATTGTGAAAGAAGAGAATCCTGAGATTCTTTCGCAAGGCTATGACACTGATTGCAGCATGACGTTGCGCATTCGTCGCGATGGCATGCCACGCCTGCGTGCCCGTCTCGAAAAAGTGGAAACGGTACGTTTTGACGCGTGAGCAATTTCCTCACGCCTGCACATGAAAGTTGCCGCATCTTAACTTGAAAAGATAAAAGACTTAACCGCAAAGTATAAATCAAATATATGATTTATATAAATCTAATCCATGATTTATATAAATCAAACGTATGATTTATATAAATCATATATTTGATTTATACTTTGCGGTTAAGTTGTTTTGACTTTCCACTGTGGAGGCATAAACTTTCATGTGCAGGCGGTTGAAGTATGCAGGCAGGCAGGGCAGGACGGTCTGGTGTGGGGAAGTAGACGGTCTGGTGTGGGGAAGTAGACAGTCTGGTGTGGGGAAGTAGGCGGTCTGGGGTGGGGAAGTAGACGGTCGGTGGTGGGGAAGTAGGCGGTCGGTGGTGGGGAAGTAGACGGTTGGTGGTGGGGAAGTAGGCGGTCGGATGTGGCGTGAAAGGGTCTGGATGAGAGGAAATTTTACAATTATTTTGCATTTCATTTCGACGACTCGTTTTTTTATGCTAACTTTGCATTACGTGTGTGCGCACGTGTGCGCACGTACGCGTTTATATTTATAAAACCGTGCGCGCACGTGCGTAAAGACAGTGCGGAAGTTGGCTCTGAAAGTAGAAAGAAACATATCAAAATTCATTTATTATTTTATCAACATTTCTATGGCGAATGTAATTAAACTGAAAAGAGGCCTGACCATCCATCTTGCCGGCAATGCTGCTGCTCAGGTTTCACCCGCCAAGGCATCGAAGGTCTACGGACTGGTTCCCGATGCTTTCGTGGGTGTGAAGCCGAAGGTAGTGGTGAAGGAAGGTGACACGGTCAAGGCCGGAGATGCATTGTTCGTAGATAAACTGCATCCCGAGGTGGTGTTCGCATCGCCCGTCAGTGGCAAGGTCACTGGCGTGGTGAGAGGTGAACGCCGCAAGGTTTTAAGCATCCAGGTGGAGGCCGACCAAGAGCAGCAGTACGTTGACTTCGGCAAGAAGGATGTGGCAGTGCTGGACGCAGCGGCTGTGAAGTCAGCATTGCTCGAGTCCGGCCTGTTTGCCTACTTCCTGCAGCGTCCGTATGCAGTGACGGCCAATCCTGATGACACTCCGAAGGCCATCTTCGTGTCAACCTTCTGCGACATGCCGCTGGCTCAGGACTTCGAACTGGCGCTGAAGGGCAATGAGGCAGACTTCCAGACAGGTATCGACGCCTTGTCGAAACTGGCCAAGGTGCACGTGGGCGTCAAGCCCGGGGCTACGGCTTCCCTCAGTGGCGTGAAGAATGCCGAGGTGACCGTGTTCGACGGCAAGTGTCCCGCCGGCAACGTCGGTGTGCAAATCAACCATGTGTCGCCCGTGAACAAGGGCGAAGTGGTCTGGACCATCGGTGCCGAGGAAGTCATCTTCATCGGTCGCCTGTTCAACACCGGACGGACCCTGCTGACACGCGTGTTGGCCGTGGCCGGCTCCGAAATCAGCGAGCCACAGTACAAGCAAGTGACCGTGGGTGCACGCATCGGCGACATCGTCGGGGGACTGGTCAAGCAGGATGTGAAAGTCCGACTCATCGACGGCAATCCACTCACCGGCCTACACGTGGGCGAGGACGACTTCCTCGGTGCCCACACGACCGAGGTGACGGCCATTCCCGAGGGCGACACCGCCGACGAAGCCTTTGGCTGGATCATGCCGCGACTGAAGGAATTCAGTGTGAGCCGCACCTACAGCACATGGCTGCAAGGCAAGCGCGAGTACACGCTCGACGCACGCATCAAGGGCGGTGAGCGTCACATGATTATGTCGGGCGAATACGACAGCGTGTTCCCCATGGACATCTATCCGGAACAACTCGTCAAGTCCATCATCGCAGGCGACATCGACCGCATGGAGGCCCTGGGTATCTACGAAGTGGCTCCCGAGGACTTCGCCGTGGCCGAGTTCGTGGACAGTTCGAAGGTTGAATTGCAGCGCATTGTCCGCGAAGGGCTCGACATGCTGCGTAAAGAAAATGCTTAATCTAAAAGAGACTGAACATTATGAGTTTTCTCAGAAATTATCTTGACAAAATAAAGCCGGCTTTTCAGGAAGACGGCAAACTGCACGCTTTCCGCTCCGTTTACGACGGCTTCGAATCCTTCATGTTCGTGCCCAACGAGACGGCCAAGGCGCGCGGTGCACACATCCATGATGCCATCGACTCCAAGCGCATCATGTCGTTTGTGGTGATTGCACTGATTCCTGCGTTGCTCTTCGGTATGTACAACGTAGGCTATCAGCACTATCTGGTCTTGGGCGAGACACCGACATTCTGGTGCAGTTTCCTCTACGGACTGGCCGCCGTACTGCCCAAGGTCGTGGTCAGTTACCTGGTGGGACTCGGCATCGAATTTACCGTGGCACAGTGGAAGCACGAGGAAATCCACGAAGGCTTCCTGGTCACCGGTATGCTCATCCCCCTCATCGTGCCCGTCAACTGCCCCCTGTGGATGATTGCAGTGGCCACCGCCTTCGCCGTCATCTTCGCCAAGGAAGTTTTCGGTGGCACAGGCATGAACGTCTTCAACGTGGCACTCGTCACACGTGCCTTCCTCTTCTTCTCCTATCCCTCCACCATGTCTGGCGATAAGGTGTGGGTGAACGGTCGCTACCTCGACTGCATCAACGGAGTGAGCGGAACAGCCACCGACGCCGTCACTGCTGCAACCCCGCTGGGACAAATGGCCGCAGGCGACCCCGTCACTGCCACCTTCTGCGACACCGTGACAGGCTTCATCCCTGGCTCCATCGGTGAGACCAGCATCATCGCCATCGCAATCGGTGCCCTCATCCTCCTCTGGTCAGGCGTAGCCAGTTGGAAGACCATGCTCAGTGTGTTCGTAGGAGGAGCCCTGACAGCCTTCCTGTTCAAGGACAAACTGGTCGACGGTTTCCAGTGGTATGAACACCTCACCGTCGGCGGCTTCTGCTTCGGTGCCGTGTTCATGGCAACCGACCCCGTGACCTCTCCACGCACCGAGACGGGCAAGTACATCTACGGACTCCTCATCGGAGCCATTGCCATCATCATCCGCATGCTCAATCCGGGCTATCCCGAGGGCATGATGCTGGCCATCCTGTTGATGAACGTCTTTGCACCGCTCTTCGACTACTGTGTGGTTCAATCGAATATTAACAAGCGTGCCAAGCGCGCTGCAGCAAAATAAGGGAGGACGGAAACTATGGCAAAAATCAATACAAACAGTAACGCGTATACACTGATATATGCAACGGTAATCGTTATCATCGTGGCATTCCTCCTGGCATTCATCGCCACAGCCCTCAAGCCGACGCAGGATGCCAACGTTGCCATCGACAAGAAGCAACAGATCCTGGCCTCCCTCAACTTGCGAGGCATAGCAAAGGAAGCCACCGAAGCCACCTTTGCACAAATCATCGTGCAGGACAAACTCTACGAGGCCACAACAACCAACGTGATTGACGAAGGCAACTCCGAGACTCGAGACCAAGCCGGATTCAAGGTTCAGTCGAAGGAATTCAAGGAGAAACGTCCCTTCTACATTGCCACCGTCGACGGCACCACCAAGTATGTCATCCCAATGACAGGCAACGGACTGTGGGGCGGCATCTGGGGCTACATCGCACTGGACGACGACTGTCAGACCGTCTACGGCTCCTACTTCTCTCACGAGAGCGAAACAGCCGGACTGGGGGCACGCATCACCGAAGAATGGTTCCAGACCGCCTTCAACGGAAAGAAACTCTATGCCGACGGCGACCCCTCAACCATTGCCCTCAGTGTTGTCAAGAAGGGCAAGGAAGGCACACTCCCGCCCGAAAACTACGTAAACGGCGTGACCGGTGCGACCCTCACGTCAAATGGTGTTAACGAAATGATTCAGAAGAGCCTGGCCGCATACCAGGACATTCTGGATACCTATAAAAAATAAGGAGGCAGACATTTATGGGAAAATTATTTTCTAAAGAGAATCGCCAGGCTTTGACCAATCCGCTGAACCTGGACAACCCGATTGCCGTTCAGGTGCTGGGTATCTGTTCAGCCTTGGCTGTGACATCACAACTCAAGCCTGCCATCGTGATGGGATTGTCGGTAACCGTAATTACTGCTTTCTCAAATGTGATTATTTCGCTGATACGCAAGACAATACCAAACCGAATCCGAATCATCATCCAGTTGGTAGTCGTGGCTGCCCTGGTCACCATCGTCAGCAACATCCTCAAAGCCTACGTCTACGACGTGAGCGTGCAACTCAGTGTCTACGTCGGGCTCATCATCACCAACTGTATCCTGATGGGACGCCTCGAGGCATTTGCCATGCAGAACGGTCCGTGGGAATCCTTCCTCGACGGTATCGGCAACGGACTGGGCTATGCCATCATCCTCGTCGTTGTCGGCTTCGTACGCGAACTTTTCGGTTTCGGCTCCATCATGGGATTCCAGATAGTCCCCGACAGTTGGCTCCTCGACAACGGCGGACTCTATCAGCACAACGGCATGATGACCATGCCGGCCATGGCACTCATCCTGCTTGCCTGCGTCATCTGGGCACACCGTGCCTATAACAAGGAAATCAAATAATTCACATATCTAAACAAGAAAACACTATTATGGAACATTTCTTCAGTTTGTTCGTCCGCTCTATCTTCGTGGACAACATGATTTTCGCTTTCTTCTTGGGTATGTGCTCCTACCTGGCTGTATCCAAGACAGTGAAGACGTCCCTCGGCCTCGGAGTGGCAGTGACATTCGTGCTGTTCATCACCGTGCCCGTTGACTACCTGCTCCAGACCAAGGTCCTGGCGGCAGAAGGCATCCTCGGCGTCGACCTCACTTTCCTCAGTTTCATCCTGTTCATCGCCGTCATTGCCGGTATGGTGCAACTGGTCGAGATGATTGTGGAGCGTTTCTCCCCATCACTCTATGCTGCCCTCGGCATCTTCCTCCCACTGATTGCAGTGAACTGCGCCATCATGGGTGCCTCGCTCTTCATGCAGCAGCGCATCAATCTGGAGCCGGAATCGACACAGTTCATCGGTGGAATAGGCGACTCTATTGCCTACGCGCTCGGTTCGGGCATCGGCTGGACACTTGCCATCGTCTGCCTTGCCGCCATCCGCGAGAAAATGGCCTACAGTGACGTACCCAAGCCACTTCAAGGACTCGGCATCACCTTCATCACCGTCGGGCTCATGGCTATGGCATTTATGTGTTTCTCAGGACTTAAAATCTAATCGTAAATAACAAGATGGACATGCATTTTATATTAGCGAGCATTGGAGTGTTCCTTGTCATCATCCTCATCCTGGTGGTGATTCTGCTCGTAGCAAAAAAATATCTGTCGCCAAGCGGCAACGTCACCCTCACCATCAACGGAAAGGACCAACTCTCTGTCGAACAGGGCAGCAGCCTGCTTTCCACCCTCGCCAACAACGGCATCTACCTCAGTTCGGCCTGTGGCGGTAAGGGCTCTTGCGGACAGTGCAAGTGCCAGGTCGTTGAAGGAGGTGGGGAGATTCTCGACTCGGAGAAAGGCCACTTTACGCGCAAACAAATCAAGGAGCACTACCGCCTCGGCTGCCAGTGCAAGGTCAAGGGCGACCTCAGCATCAAGGTGCCCGAAAGCGTCATGGGAGTGAAAGAGTGGGAGTGTACCGTCATCTCGAACAAGAACGTGGCCTCCTTCATCAAGGAGTTCAAGGTGGCCCTGCCTCCGGGCGAGCACATGGACTTTGTGCCTGGTTCCTATGCACAGATTCGCATTCCAGCCTACAAGATGGACTACGACAAGGACATCGACAAGGGCGACATTGGTGAACTCTACGTGCCCACATGGGAGAAGTTCCAGATTTTCAGCCTCAAGTGCGAAAATCCCGAACCCACCATCCGTGCCTACTCCATGGCCAACTATCCCGACGAGGGCGACATCATCACCCTCACCGTGCGTATTGCCACACCGCCGTTCCTGCCCAAGCCACAGGTGGGTTTCCAGCCTGTAAGCCCGGGCATCGCCTCGTCCTACATCTTCAGCCTGAAGCCAGGCGACAAGTGTATCATGAGCGGTCCTTACGGTGACTTCCACCCTGTGTTCGACTCGAAGCGCGAAATGATTTGGGTCGGCGGTGGTGCTGGTATGGCTCCGCTCCGTGCACAAATCATGCACATGCTCAAGACGCTCCACACGCGCGACCGCGAGATGCATTATTTCTATGGTGCACGTGGCATCGACGAGGTGTTCTTCATGGAAGACTTCCTCGAACTGGAGAAGGAATATCCCAACTTCCACTTCCACCTCGCCCTCGACTTCCCCGACAAGAAGGCCGATGCCCTGGGCGTGCGCTACAACCCGGGATTCATTGCCAACGTGCTGGGCGACACCTATCTCAAGCAGCATGAGGCACCCGAAGATGTCGAGTATTACCTCTGCGGACCTCCAATGATGGCCAAGACCGTGCTCGACCTGCTTCACTCGCTCGGTGTGGAAGACGACATGATTCGTTTCGACAACTTTGGCGGATAGTATCATCTAATTGGCGGATAATGTCATCTGTACTGGCTTTTTGATTATTTTTGCATGAACAAAAACTAAAAACAAACCGTATATGAAAAAAACATTATTTTCTGGTTTGCTGATGCTGGCAGTCTGCCTGCCATCCAGTCTCAGGGCACAGGTCGTCAACATGAATGTCCACATGAAAGACGGAACCGTTGTTGCCTACGACACCGAACATCTTGACTTTGTGGACTTCAGCGAAGACGAACAGGACGGCGGCACGGAAAACCAGCCTACCGAACCCACCGTCACGGGCGAGGCCAAGACTTTCACCGTGAATGGCGTTTCCTTCACGATGGTGCCTGTTGCCGGCGGCACCTTCTCGATGGGCAGCAGCGACTCGGAAGCCGACAGTGATGAGCAGCCCGTCCACAGTGTGACGCTCAGTGACTACCTGATAGGCGAGACTGAGGTGACGCAGGCCTTGTGGCTTGCCGTGATGGGCAGCAATCCGTCTTATTTCAA
>FLNU01002351.1_pt1 | contig 29673 bp, 27 predicted proteins | sample 1140361 | NCBI WGS metagenome assembly FLNU01 (sample SAMEA3878206, study PRJEB12797) | bioreactor metagenome | biome: Moose rumen | place: Sweden | collected 2011-10 | reverse complement strand
GCTACTTCGCGAGGGGCGGGTGCTCATCGTCGCACCCGATGGCAGCACCTACACACCCGATGGCAAAGAATTAAAATGACGGATTTTTGAGAGTCTGTCTGCCGCCTGTCTGCAAATAGGCGGCAGACAGCATTAAAAGAATTTGGAAAGACGGGGTGTTGAGAGACGCGGTGTTCTTCACCGTCTCTACTGTGGGGTGTAAACGTTGTCCGACCCCGTTCTTTACCGTGTTTCATTCACAGATTTCTACTAAAGAACGTTCGGAGACGTTCGCTACTAACAGATTAAGCAAAATTTTTTGAGAGACGGTCTTCTCAACCGTCTCTACAATAATTCATCCTTTCCAATAAACCATCCTCTCAACCGAGAAGACCCGGTTTAGAAAATCATTACGGGTGTAGGACCAAGTTCTTAGAGCAGTTGTTTGAAGAGGTCGCGAAGCACCTCTTTCGGAGCGGCACCGACGTGGCGGTTGACAAGTTCGCCATTCTTGAAGAAGAGGATGGTCGGGATACTCATGATGCCGTATTCGGCAGCAGCTTCGTCATTGTCGTCAACATCGACCTTACCGACAACAATCTGTCCGTCAAACTCCTCGGCGAGTTCATCTACTAACGGGGAGACCATGCGGCAAGGACCGCACCACGGTGCCCAGAAATCTAATACTACGGGCTTGCCCGCCGCCAACACTTCCTTAAAGTTGGCATCTGTTACTGTTTTTACCATAATTATTGCGTGTCTTTGTTATTATTATCCGTTATGAACGTAAGGAGACGTTCTCCACTGCGTCATCGCTCTTTAGTCCAAATCTGCCATTAAACCATCCTCTATGAACGTTCGGAGACGTTCTCCATTAGACTGTCTTGCATTTACAATGAGATTAAGCCATAATACAATGCCAATGACTGATTTGCGTTTAATGTGCTATATCTTTGCCTGGCACGAGAGGATTGCCCTCTCATCCCCAGACGGCAGTGATGTTATCGTTGCGGAGGACGATGTCGATATGCGAGTGTCTCTCGTCGAGGAGCAGCAGTTCGGTAAGCGCATCGTCTATATCATTCTGTACGGCTCGTTTGAGCGGTCGTGCTCCGTACTGCTTGCTGTCAGCCTGCTCTATCAAGCGGTCTTTGACGGCATCAGTAACGGCAATGGTGATACCTTGCTGCAGCAGGCGGCTGTTCAGTTGCGCCATTTCGAGGTCGAAGATGCTGTATAACGACTCTTTCTGCAGTGGCGAGAAAGTAACAACGCTGTCGATACGATTGACAAACTCGGGCGGAAACTGCTTCTGCAGTGCCTTCATCAGCACTGCCTTCACAGCCTTGCCGTCCATCTGTTGCGATGACTGAAAACCTATACCGCTGCCGAAGTCCTTGAGTCCTCGGCTGCCCACATTAGATGTAAGTATGATGATAGTATTCTTGAAGTCAACCACTCTCCCTTGCCTATCTGTTAGTCTGCCCTCATCCAACACTTGTAGCAGCACATTGAAGATATCGGGATGCGCTTTCTCTATCTCGTCGAATAGTACGATAGAATAGGGTTTGCGCCTTACTGCCTCCGTTAGTTTACCTCCATCCTCATGCGCCACATACCCCGGAGGGGCTCCGACGAGCAACGAGGTGGTGTGTTTCTCCATATACTCCGACATATCGAAGCGTATGAGCGCATCCTTGCTGCCGAACATCTCCTCAGCGAGCGACTGCGCAAGGTATGTCTTACCTACGCCCGTTGGTCCGAGGAAGAAGAAGGTGCCGATAGGTCGGTTCGGGTCTTTCAACCCAAGGCGCGATCGTTGTATGGCTTTCACCACCACTTCCACTGCCTCGTCCTGCCCGATAACCTTTTTCTTGAGCACGCCGGACATATTCCTTAGTCGCGCATTCTCTTCGGTCTGCACCCTCTGCACCGGCACGCCCGACATCAGGCTCACCACATGCGCCACATCTTCGGTGGTCAGCATTGTCGGCTTCTGCTTCCGTTCTTCCTTCCACTGCGAGATACCCGCCTGCAACCGCTCTCTCAGGTCTGCCTGACGCTCTCGCAGGGCTAATGCCTCTTTATAATCTCCGCCGGTAGTGGCAGACAGCTGCTTTGCCTCTAACGATTCTATCTCGCGGTCAAAAGTATCGATAAAATCGGGCTTTTCTTTCGTTTCCACCTGCGCTCTTGCCCCCACCTCGTCCATAGCATCGATAGCCTTATCGGGGAAGGCTCGGTCAGCGACATAGCGGTCGGTGAGGTTGACGCAGGCAGCGAGTACCTCTTCGGTGTAGCAGACATTATGGTGCTTGCCGTACGGTTCGCTCAGGCGGCGCAGAATATCGAGTGTCTCCTCTTTCGTCGTCGGCACCACCATCACTTTCTGGAAGCGGCGTTCCAACGCTCCGTCTTTCTCCACCGACCGGCGATACTCGTTGATGGTGGTGGCTCCCACGCACTGCACCTCACCGCGGGCAAGGGCGGGTTTGAGAATATTGGCGGCATCTAAGGTGCCGGAGGCGTTGCCAGCACCTATCAAGGTATGAATCTCGTCAACGAAGAGGATGATATTCCTGTTCTTCTGCAGTTCGGTAATCACCGATTTCATTCTCTCTTCGAATTGTCCGCGGTAGGTTGTACCTGCCACCATTGAGGCTATATCGAGCGAGATGATACGCTTATCGAAGAGCAGAGGCGACACCTGATGCTTAACGATACGCAGCGCAAGTCCTTCGACGATAGCAGACTTGCCCACCCCCGGGTCTCCGATAAGGATAGGGTTATTCTTCTTGCGACGCGAGAGAATTTCGATCACCCTCTCTATCTCTTTCTCTCGCCCGATAACGGGGTCTAACAACCCTTCTTCTGCCTGCCGAGTGAGATCTTTGCCATATTTATCGAGTGCAGGTGTAGAGGATTTTTCTTTGGTCTTTACTTCTGCTTCCTTACTCTCCCCCTCACCGTCTCGATTCTCTTCGAGGTCTGATGAGAAGTCTGCGCCCGCCTTCGGTTGCTGCTGCGGCTTAGGTTTAGGCTCTTGCTTCTCGAGTGCCTCGTATGTCAGGTTATACTGTTCGGATAGCCATGCCGCCGCCTTATTCACCCGCTCACGCAGTAACGCAAGCAGCAGGTGCTCCGTATGCGGCATCTCAGCTTTGTAAGAGCGGGCTTCTAACTCAAGGATACGCAAGATGCGCTCTGACTGCTTGTCGTAATGCGGATCGGTGATCTCCGAACCCGTCCGAAAATTGCGCTTCTCAAGAGTGCGGCGAGTCTTATCAATATCCACACCCGTCGCCTGCAACAAGCGAAACGCCTTGCCCTCCTCAGTATTGATAAGCCCGAGCAAGAGGTGGTCAGGTGTCACCTCCCTATTGCCGAGACGAATGGCTGATTCTTTGCTTCTTTCTAATACCTTTTTTAGATTTTCTGAATAATCCATAGATTGCTATTTCCTTTCTATCTATCTCTAACTAACACATTTTTATAGTACTTATAATATTTTATCAGTAGTCTGCACGTAATGGCACAAATACTATGCCAAGCAGTTGATTACCGACTAATTGTCACAAAAAACCGCTATGCGGAGATTTATTTTTGCGATGACGGATGGAAATATAAGCTGTAAGTTATCTTATTCCGAGCAGCTTGTGCAGCTGTACTGAAAGCGACCATTCGGGGTGTTTTAGAATGTATCGTATAACCTCTTCGCTATTGTCAATTGCCTGTTGCGTGTGAATAAATGCCGACTGCGAAGTGGAAAACGTCTCCGAACGTTCAAAAGAGGGGTTGTCGCTTTCCCCGCAAATGAGAGTGTTCTCATTTTGCACTTTGTTGCGGAGAGAGCCTCTGCTCGGTGTTTGTGTTTCGCACGCTTTTTCTTCTTTCCTGCATGGTTGGAGGAAGTGGTGGTCGGCGGGAATGTTAAGGTAGGGTTCTACATCCTGACCTACATAAACGACCTTCACCTCATCTGCTTCGGTCAGCACGATTTGGCTTCCTTCTTTCGGCGACAATGTTACCCAGTCGATGTCATAGGGCAGCGGATGTGTTCCGTTGGTCTCAATGGCTATAACGAGGTCGCGACTGCGTAGCACCGCAACGAGATTTTCATCTACCTGCAGCGATGGCTCTCCACCCGTCAGGACAACGAAATCTGCGGGATATTGCCCTACTTCATCGGCAATTTCGTCAGCCGACATCTCCGTGTAGGAGTCGAAGTCCGTGTCGCAGAAGGGGCAGCGTAAGTTGCAACCCGCAAAGCGTACAAACACCGCCGGTGTGCCGGCATTGGCTCCCTCACCTTGAAGCGAATAGAATATCTCGTTTACCTTATATATCTTCATGCTCTTTATCTTTCTATTGTTGCGGCGGTGTACCCTTAAAAACAGGCCTGATAGACCAACCTATATAATGAGATGGGCGCTGCCAAACTGCTAAACGAAAGCGTATATTAGGAGAGATGTATGTTTGCAATTGAGGGCGTTCGTAACCCCACATAGAGTGTATAAGTTCGTTGCCGACATATCCGCCGTCCGTATTATAATGCGTAACATAGATACCTTCCTTATATCCGGCAAAAGGAAAGAACAATACGTTACCATTAGTCTTCGACACCACCTTCATTCCTTTCTGCCCGTTGCGCGTTTCAACTGAGAAAGTAACATTATCTACCAGTTCCTGAATGTCCGCCGCAGAGGGTGTCTGCCACCCCCCGCCCCAATGCACTATTGCTGCATCATCTTCGGAGTCTAATTGCATCTTGCTGTCCACGGGCGTGCCCCAAGAGGCATCGTAGTTATATTTGGTCGTGGTCCGGTCTGCAGCGGACAGCACCCATTTGTAGTTCTCCCAACTAAACGCCTCTTTCGGTTCTGTCTCGCCGAAAGCAAAGTAACATCCGCACTCGTATGGTTCTGTGGCACCAAGGTTCATATTCGCCCAATAGGTGCCGCTCGGTAACCCCATATCCACATATTCTATATTCTCCGGCAGACTGAGCGGACATAAATTGAAATATCCGCAGTACTGCGCCGTCACGCGGTAATGCTCGTCAGCGGGGAAGGCAGTAATGAGATATTTACCCGCCGTAAGACGCAGTGTGTCCCTCTGCGATGCCTGCATCGTTGCACCTTTGATACGCTCACCCGCCAGCGACTGCACCACTATATTCTGCTCATCAGCCGACTGATTGACAATCTCAAACCTACCGCACTCCACCTCGCAGATACTCAGTACATAAAGAAGAATATTAAGAAACATAACATTCTGTTTTTAAGAGATAACATAAATCAAATTAATAGACACTATCGTAAACCGCAGCATCAGTCTTTTTCATAGATAGCGATATTCCCCTCCGATTCCTGCACTGATACCTTGTAGCAGTTCTCCACATGGTCACATATCCAGCGTGCTATATTTTCTGCCGAGGGGTTGACCTTGAGTACCTCATTGATATACTTATGGTCGAATGTCTCTTTCACGATGCGCTTTATGTGCGTGAAGTCGGTAACCATACCATCGTTATTCAGTTCTGCCGCCTTGCAATAGACCACAATCTTCCAGTTGTGCCCGTGCAGTGCTTCACACTTGCTTTCATACGACAGCATCAGGTTATGCGCTGCGCTTATCTCTATCGTTTTCTGAACATAATACATAATGCTACTTGATGTTTTGTTTTGCGTTGGTTGGTGTTGAGCGTTGGATATTATCGGACATTAATGTGCAATATTCTCGTAAACAGTTGTGTCGGTGATGCCTGCATTGTGGAGAGCCTCGCGTCGTTCGATGCAGGTGCCGCAGGTGCCGCAGTGGTGCTCACCGCCACGGTAGCACGACCACGTCTCCGCATAGTCGATGCCGAGTGTCTTACCACGCCGCGCGATGTCAGTCTTCGAGATATTGGTGTAAGGGGCAAAGACCTCCACTCCGTTGTATGTTCCCGCCTTAGTTGCCTCACTCATTGCCTTCACGAAGTCGGGTCGGCAGTCGGGATAGATACTATGGTCGCCTGCATGGTTGGCAAGCATAATATAACGCAACCCCATGTCCTCTGCGAACCCTGCTGCTACCGACAGCATAATACCGTTGCGGAAAGGCACAACGGTCGAGCGCATATTCTCATCATTGTATGAACCCGACGGCACATCTCCCGCACCGGACAAAAGCGACGAATGGAAATTTTTTACGATGAAATCGAGACTTATCACGCGGTGAGGTATGCCCAAACGCTCGCAATGCAGGCGGGCAAACTGTATCTCTCTTGCATTATGGTTACTACCATAGTCGCACGACAAAGCCATCGCTATCCTATCCTTGTAGTCGTATAGCATCGTCACACTATCCATCCCACCGCTAAGTACTATAAGTGAATCTTTTGTCATTTATCGAATATTTTCTCCTCTTCTCATTTTTCTATCGCCTCACATCCTATAGGGCTTTGCTGTTTTCGTAGTAGCAAGGCACTATTGGCTGCGAGGCACCTTTGTGCCTTGTGTGAAGCACGGGAGTGCTTCACTACTAAACGGCTGCATTATTCATCATGTCTGCCATTCTTTTTTGTTTGAGCCATTCGTGTTCTGCATCGGCGTAATTAGCGAATGGGAATATGCTGATGCCGCCGCGGGGAGTGAAGAGACCTGTTACCTCGATATATTTCGGGTCCATAAGGCGGATGAGATCCTTCATAATGATATTGACGCAGTCCTCATGGAAATCACCATGGTTGCGAAAAGAGAAGAGATATAGTTTGAGCGACTTTGACTCAACCATTCTCTCGCGAGGAATATATGATATCACTATCTTGGCAAAATCGGGCTGACCCGTCTTCGGACAAAGAGAGGTAAATTCCGGACAATTCAAAGTAACAAGATATTCGTTCTCAGGATGCTTATTCACAAATGTTTCAAGCACCTCAGGAGCGTAGTCGGTAGGGTAATGCGTGCGGCTCTCGCCTAATAAACTGACACCTTGCAATTCTTCCGTTGTTCTCATAATAAAAGCACATCTTACAATACGACTTGCAAAAATACAAAAAAAAGTCAAACACGAAAAGAATAAAGAAAAAAAAATAAATATAATTTGTTATTTCTTGTAAATATAGACTAAAAAATCTAACTTTGTGCGGTATAATTGTGCGCTGATGCTTATTCTTTGCCTTGACACATCCACAGATGCCTGCTCTATTGCCGTCACTGACGGCGGTGAGGTTATGTTGGTTAAAGGTGAGCGTATGTGCCGCCTGCAAGAGAGTGCAGCCGAACATGCTCGCCAGTTACCCGTCTTCGTTAACGACCTTATGGAACGGCTGTATGCGGAAGGTATAAGAATAGATGCAGTAGCCGTCAGCGGTGGTCCCGGCAGTTATACGGGTTTGCGCATCGGTGCTTCCTTCGCAAAGGGTTTAGCATATGGTTTGCGCGTGCCGCTTGTTGCTGTACCGACGCTGCAACTGATGGCGGCGGTAGCCGCGAAACGAACGGAGGTTAGAGACGATTTAACCTTATGTCCTATGCTTGATGCCCGCCGAATGGAGGTTTATACCGCATTGTACACCCCTTACCTTGCGGAAAAAGATGCGACGACAGCGGTGGTAGTAAGCGATGATTTCCGCAAGGCGGAATCGGCAGCTGGTAATGTGGCGTTCTTTGGTAATGGTATGCCTAAGTGCCGCGATATATTAGGGAAGAACAAAAGCAGCGTTTTTATCGAGAATATCATCCCGGATGCTTCCTATATGGGAACACTCGCTGAGGAGCGGCTCGCAGCAAACAAAACCGAAGATGTAGCCTATTGGACACCCTACTACCTCAAAGAGTTCGAAGCAAAACACTCTGTAGTGAAGGGACTGACTGTTAGCACGGGTGCCACGCATTAATGCGCGGTGTTAAAGAGACGAGGCGAGAAGATAAGACGCTAAAGAGACGAAGCGAGAAGATTAACAACAAAAAATATAATATCATGGAAGTAAAAGAACTGAAACAAGCCTTCAAGGAGGCTTACGGAAAAGCGGCGGAAATGGTTTATTTCGCCCCTGGTCGCGTCAATCTTATCGGCGAACATACCGACTATAACGGCGGTCATGTCTTCCCCTGCGCCTTGAGTTTCGGCACCTATATGCTGCTTGCTAAGAACGATCGCCGCACTATGCGCTTTAAGTCGCTCAATATGCCGGAGATCATTGAGTTGCCATTCAACATGCTCACTACTCCCCTGCCTAACAACTCGTGGGTTAACTACCCGTTAGGCTGTATCGCTCAGTATATCAAACGCGGTTTCGTTCCGAAAGAGGGCTATGATATGCTCGTTTGGGGCAACGTGCCTGCCGGTGCCGGTCTCTCATCCTCCGCAGCACTTGAGGTGGTTACCGCTTGCGCTTATAACGATATTTTCGGCGCAGGTTACGACAAGACCGAACTTGCCAAGATAGGTCAGCTCTCTGAGCACGAGTTTGCACTCGTCAACTGTGGTATTATGGACCAGTTTGCTTCCGCGCAGGGCAAGAAAGATCACGCCATCTACCTCAACTGCGACACTCTCGATTTCGAACTCGTTCCTGTTAAACTTGAGGGTATTAAGGTCGTTATCTCTAACACTCACTCTCCTCATAAACTTGACTCGGGAGCTTACAACGACCGCGTTGCGCAATGTAAGGTTGCACTTGAGCAACTGCGCACCGTTCGTCCTAATCTAAAGAATCTTGCCGAGCTGAGCGAGGCAGAGTTCAACGAGATAAAAGGTGCTATCACCGATCAGGTTGCGCTTATTCGCGCCGAACATGTGGTAGGTGAATGCCAGCGTACTATTGATGCTGTTGCTGCCCTAAAGAAAGGTGATATAGAAGAATTCGGCAGACTGATGATTGCCTCACATATCTCTCTGCGCGACAACTATCAGGTTACCGGTCTGCACCTCGACACTCTCGCTGAGGAGGCTTGGATGATCGACGGTGTTATCGGTTCTCGCATGACCGGCGGCGGTTTCGGCGGCTGCACCGTTTCACTCGTTCGCGATGAAGCCATACCTGAGTTCATTGAGAAGGTTGGCGATGCCTATCTTGAAAAGACCGGCATCAAAGCTGACTTCTATATAGCAGAGATAAGCGACGGCGTTCATAAAGTAGAGTAAATAAGACACTATGGCAACAATAGGAGTACTCCCCATAACATTCAAGGATATATTGGATATTGTGCTTGTGGCAACTATCCTCTATGGTTTTTTTCGACTGCTTCGGCGGTCGGGTGCTACAAACCTGTTTTGGGGAATCCTGCTTTTTGTCATCACTTGGTTCGTCGTTACCTCTATCTTGCAGTTAGAGATGACGGGGGCGATTTTCGATATGGTGATGTCGGTCGGTGCTCTCGCGCTTATTGTTATCTTTCAAGACGAGTTGCGCGGATTCATATACCGCCTCGGTGCGAGTGTGCAGTTCTCCGGTTGGAAACGTCTCTTCCTCCGCCACAAAAACAAGAGCCACGAGCATTATATTGACGAGATTAAGACTGCCTGCCGGAGCATGAGTGCGAACAAAACGGGAGCACTGATAGTGCTTGAAGGAAATGTGTCGCTCAATGAGTATGTGTCAACGGGTGAGTTGCTCGATGCCGATGTGTCGGCTCGCCTGCTTGAGAATATATTCTTCAAGAACACTCCGCTACATGATGGTGCCCTTATCATTACTCGCGGGCGTATACGTGCCGCCGCCTGTATCCTGCCGGTATCGAAAGATGCTACTATTCCTCAACACTATGGACTGAGACATAGGGCGGCACTCGGTATAGCAGAGAGGACAGATGCTCTGGCGATAGTGGTGTCGGAAGAGAGCGGCAATATTTCCGTGGCTCGCGATGGTATGATACGCACTATCAATGCAGACGAACTGATGTCAGCCATCATTACCTTCGTTCACTAATTTAACGCCATTTAAATAGTAATTAAACGCCATTTAAATAATAATTAAACGCCAATTAAAACATGTTTAAAAGAACACTTGTAACAGCAGCCTTGCCCTACGCCAACGGTCCGGTACATATCGGGCATCTGGCAGGAGTATATATCCCCGCGGATATCTATGTAAGATATCTGCGCCTAAAACATCGCCCGGTCCTCTATATCTGCGGTAGCGATGAGCATGGAGTACCCGTTACTATCCGTGCGAGGAAAGAGGGCGTTTCCGTGCAGGATGTTGTTGACAGGTATCATTCGCTGATTAAATCATCGTTTGAAAGATTCGGTATATCTTTCGATATCTATAGTCGCACGACATCTGAAGTGCACCATCAGTTTGCCTCCGACTTCTTCCGCAAACTTTACGACGGAGGTCGTTTTGTTGAGCAGACGACAGAGCAGTTCTACGATCCGGAGACGGGGCATTTCCTCACCGACCGCAATATCCGCGGTGAGTGCCCTCACTGCCATTCCCAAGGAGCCTACGGGGACCAATGCGAGAAATGCGGCAGTGCCCTCTCGCCCGAGGAACTGATCAATCCCTATAATGCTGAGACGGGCAATGCACTCGTGAAGAAAGCTACCAAACACTGGTATCTGCCTCTTGACAAAGACGAGGAGTGGCTAAGGCGATGGATATTGGAGGATCACAAAGAGTGGCGTAGCAACGTATATGGTCAGTGTAAGTCGTGGCTTGACGGCGGTCTGCGGCCGCGTGCCGTGACTCGCGACCTCGACTGGGGCATACCCGTGCCGGTAGAAGATGCCGAGGGTAAGGTTCTATATGTGTGGTTCGACGCGCCGATAGGATATATATCCAACACAAAGGAGCTCTGTGATGCAATGCCAGAGGAGTATGGCAAATGGGAGACTTGGTGGCAGGACGACGCGACACGTATGATACATTTCATCGGCAAAGACAATATCGTCTTCCATTGTATTGTATTCCCTGCTATGCTCAACGCTTGGAACAGAGCGGAGTCGGCAGCAGGCGGCAGACGACAGTATATTCTTCCTGACAACGTACCGTCCAACGAGTTCTTGAATCTTGAAGGCGACAAAATCAGCACCTCCCGCAACTGGGCTGTATGGCTCAATGAGTACCTCGATCAGATGCCGGACAAGCAGGATGTACTTCGTTATGTACTGACAGCTAACGCGCCTGAGACCAAAGACAACGACTTTACGTGGCGCGACTATCAGGCAAGAAACAACAACGAACTGGTGGCGGTATATGGTAATTTCGTCAACCGAGCACTCAAACTCACAGAGAAATATTTCGACGGCAGAGTGCCTGCATGCGGTCCGTTGACCGACTACGACCAAGAGGTAATTGCCGAGATTCGTAACATAAAAACGCGACTGGAAAGTCTGCTCGAAGACTTCAAGTTCCGCGATGCACAGAAAGAAGCAATGGACCTTGCGCGTATCGGTAACAAGTATCTCGCCGAAACTGAACCTTGGAAACTGGCAAAGACGGATATGGAGCGCGTAGCAACCATACTCAATCTATCGTTGCAGATATCAGCCAATCTCTCTATCGCTTTCGAGCCATTCCTGCCCTTCTCTTCGGAAAAGCTACGCCGAATGCTCCGTTTCACTGATTACGAATGGGAGATGCTGGGAGATATGTCTGTGCTTGAAGACGGGCATCAACTCGACGAGTCAGAACTGCTTTTCGAGAAGATTGAAGACGATGTTATTCAGAAGCAGTTAGATCGCCTTGAACACATCAAACAAGAGAACGAGGAACGAGAGAAGGCAGAAGCGATGAACAATTGGCGACCTATGCCACAAAAAGCAGACACCACTATCGATGAGTTTGACAAGACCGATATCCGCGTTGGCACCGTCGTTGCCTGCGAGAGGGTGAAGAAGTCCGACAAGTTGCTGCGCCTCACTATTGATGACGGTCAAGGTACTAACCGTCCGTCCGGCGAGCAGTACCGCATCATCTTGTCAGGCATAGCGCAGTCGTATCCCCAACCGGAAGTGCTTGTAGGTAAGCAGATTCTCTTTATCGCCAATTTCCCGCCGAGGAAGATGATGGGACAGGAGAGTCAGGGGATGGTGCTCTCCGCCGTAGATGCCGACGGGCACCTCGTTGTCACCTCACTCACGGCATCGGTCAGAAACGGCGCACAAGTAGGATAAACAAGAACTAATTATAATTAAATCAATTTCATGTCATTACAATGCGGAATAGTAGGTCTGCCGAATGTAGGTAAGTCCACGCTTTTCAACTGCCTGAGCAACGCCAAGGCGCAATCTGCCAATTTTCCCTTTTGCACCATAGAACCTAACACGGGTGTTATCACCGTTCCTGATGAGCGTCTCAATGTATTGGGCGAATTGTGTAAACCCGTTCGCGGCGTTATTCCCGCCACAATGGAGATAGTGGACATAGCAGGGCTCGTGCAAGGTGCATCGAAAGGTGAAGGACTTGGTAATAAGTTCCTTGCCAATATTCGTGAGACGGATGCTATTATTCATGTTCTGCGTTGCTTTGATGACCCAAATGTCGTTCATGTTGATGGTAGCGTCAATCCCGTTCGCGACAAAGAGGTTATCGATGCTGAGTTACAACTGAAAGATCTTGAGACAATAGAGAGCCGCATACAGAAGATTGAGAAACAGGTGCGCATAGGAGGCGACAAGCAGGTAAAGACAGCCCTTGACCTCTATATGCGCTATCGCGAGGCACTATCGCAGGGCAAGTCGGCACGCTCTGTCGTCCCGCATAATCAAGAAGAGGAGCAGGCACGGCACGATCTCTTCCTCCTGACCGACAAACCCGTACTCTATGTCTGCAATGTTGACGAGCAGAGTGCCGTCAGCGGCAATACTTACACTGAGGCAGTGCGGCAGGCCGTCAAGGATGAAGGGGCAGAGGTGCTGATAGTAGCAGCCGCGACGGAGGCCGAGATAGCAGAGTTGGAAACCTATGAAGAAAGGCAAATGTTCCTAAATGAGATGGGGCTTGAGGAGTCGGGCGTTAACCGCCTCGTCAAAGCCGCATACCACCTGCTCAATCTGCGCACCTTCCTCACCGCCGGCTCTGACGAAGTGAGGGCGTGGACATTCCGCAACGGAATGAAAGCACCACAGTGCGCCGGCGTTATTCATACCGACTTCGAACGAGGCTTCATACGCGCAGAGGTAATTAAGTACGAAGACTATGTGTCGCTCGGAGGTGAGGCGGCTTGCCGAGAAGCAGGGAAGATAGCCATCGAGGGAAAAGATTACATCGTGCAAGACGGGGATATAATGCATTTTAGGTTTAATGTGTAACGGAGAAAACAGATAACCCGATAGAAAATTTCGGGAAGAGCATAAAAAAAGAAAAAATTATTGCTATGTTAGAATCATTGCTTTGTAATCCGTGGGCATTGGCAGCCTGCCTTATTGTGGGTGTTCTTGCCCTCGTGTATGGTGCAGATGCCCTCGTTGACGGCGCATCAGGATTAGCGAAAAGGATAGGATTGTCAGACCTTGTGATAGGTCTTACTATTGTAGCCTTAGGCACCTCTATGCCTGAGTTCGTGGTTAATATGGTATCCGTCTATAATAATTCCACCGACCTCGCCATCACCAATGTGCTCGGCAGCAATATCATTAACACCTTTATTATCCTCGGATTGACGGCAATCGTTTATCCCGTAGTGTCGCAGAAACGTACCCGCGACTTCGATATCCCGCTTTCCTTCATTGCAGGAGTGTTAGTGTTCTTTATGGTGGTCATCGATTCACCGTTCGGCGAAGACGTCAAGGGCATATCCCGAATGGGGGGAATTATTCTGCTTCTATTCTTCCTTTATTTTCTCTACAACACCTTCCGCCACGCTAAGGATCACCCCGATGAACAGCAGCATGATGAATATAAGCCTATGTCGCTCAGCAAAGCGATAGTGCTGATTGTAGTGGGAATAATAGGATTGTGCCTCGGTGGCGAACTGGTAGTCAAGAGTGCCGTCAAGATAGCTCAAGATATGGGTGTGTCGGAAGCTGTAATAGGTTTGACAATAGTGGCACTCGGCACCTCACTCCCGGAACTCGTTACCTCCGTTATAGCTGCCTTTAAGAAGAACAGCGACATAGCAATAGGTAATGTAATAGGCAGCAATATCTTTAATGTATTCTTTATTCTCGGCACGAGTGCCGTCATCCGCCAGTTGCCTGCATACAAAGGTATAGAGTTAGACGCTTGGATGGCTGCATTGGGCAGTATGCTCGTTTGGCTGTTCGTTAAACTAAACCACAAGAGAGAGATACAACGCTGGGCAGGAGTAGTCTTAGTACTCGTGTACATCGGATATCTGACTTACAGACTAATGAATATCGGCGAATAAGAGTATGATAAAGTTGAATAAGCGGAAAGCGCAGCAATTCAAATATCTGCTGGCAGATTTTCTGTCGGCAGAATTGGTGTGGATATGTTTCCTTATCTTCCGCTGGATGGCCTATGAGGGTATCCTTTTCTCAATCAACACCATCCTTATTCCTGCTTTCAGTTTCTATAAGCCGCTCTTCCTCTATCCGCTTTTCTGCTGCATCATCTACTACCTATCCGGCTTTTATATGCGCCCGTTTGGCAAGAGCAGACAATGGGAGTTTCTGACCACCTTCTTCTCTGCCATAGCTATTTCACTCGGGGCATTCTTTGTGATTATCATTGACGACCACGTTCCTAATATTCTCAATTACTATAGTTCGTTATGCGTCCTCTTCTGCCTGCAATTCGTTCTCTCGCTTTTAGGTCGCATCATTGTATCGAGTGTCACCGGGTCATATAAGCATCAGACCAAGACCTACACACTCAAAGGTAAGCAGATTCGCAACATACTGCAAGGTGGCACAATAGAATTGCCATCAGGCACTGAAACGGTAGTGATACAGATGCCGAATGACTCATCGGAGCAAGATCTCTTTAAGGTCATCAGCCACGTCTATCCCATGAGCGTGGAGATTCTCTTCCCCGCCCGACTATACGATATGCTCGTTGGCTCAGCCCAACTGAAAGACTTCAACACACAACCTATGGTATGCATCACCGACCTGCCTATGTCCGACAGCGCGATGTGCATAAAGCGCGCCTTTGATATTATGGCTGCAACCATATTAGGCATTATCTTATCGCCTATACTACTGCTTATTGCCCTTGCTGTCAAGCTGTCGGATAAAGGTCCGGTGCTGTATAGGCAAGAGCGCATAGGGCACTACGGCATACCCTTCAAGATAATCAAATTCCGCACTATGCGCACCGATGCAGAAACGGACACACCCTCCCTCACGATTGATGATGACCCGCGTGTTACACGCCTTGGCAAGTGGCTACGCAAGTACCGCCTTGATGAATTACCGCAACTATGGAATGTGATATGCGGCGAGATGTCGATTGTCGGTCCGCGACCGGAGAGAGAGTTTTTTATCAATCAGATTGTGCAAGAGGCCCCATACTACTGCCTTATATATAAAGTGCGGCCGGGACTCACTTCTTGGGGACCTATCCGAGTAGGATATACCGATACTATAGAGAAGATGATTCAGCGACTTAACTATGACATCGTCTATGTTGAGAATATGTCGCTCGTGTTAGACATAAAGATAATGCTAAAGACATTCCGAGTTATTGTTGACGGAAAAGGAAAATGATACGGCATCCTGTAAACATTACTCCTCGCTTGTTGTGCTTTGTATTTATCATTACCCTCTGCTGTTCTTCCTTCGGCAATACATATACAGGCACTCCTGTCGGCTTTCAAGTTGACCCCGTCACTCTTGACACTACCTACCTTGCTGCACTGCACGACATCTATGTCTATCCTCGTATGCGGTTCAAGAACAAGCAACAAGAGCGGTTCTACTGGCGAACGGTGAGAGATGTAAAGAAGACCCTTCCATACGCCAAACTGCTCGCAGCCGAGATCGATCGTACAAGTTACCTCATGTCGAGAATGACGCGAAGACAACAACGCAAATACTGGAAGGAATATGAGAAACTTCTCTTTGCCCGATACGAAGGTGACTTTCGCAACATGACCGCCTCACAAGGGCAGATGCTGATGCTCCTCGTTGACAGAGAGTGCGACCAAACATCATACGATGTTATCAAATTGTTCAAAGGCTCTATCACCGCCAACTTCTGGCAAGGGGTAGCTAAAATGGTAGGAAACGACCTTAAAGCCGAATACGACGGCAACGACAAAGATGCCATTGTAGAACGAATAATAACCCTCGTGGAAGCAGGACAATTATAAAACCTATTATCTTTTTTATTTTTAACTTGACAAATAAAAAAAATAATATTATCTTTGCATAAATATTCAAATTATGAAAAAATTAATTTTATTAGCATTTCCGATTATGGTACTCAGTTGCGCTAAACAACAAACGACAGGCATAGACCTAAGCAATCTTGACACCGAGAAGGTGGCTCAGAATGATTTCTACCACTACGCTTGCGGTGGTTGGATGGAAAAAAACCCGCTGACCGGTGAGTACAGCCGCTTTGGCAGTTTCGATGTAGTTCGTGAGAACAACCGCGAACAACTGAAAGGTCTGATTGGCGATATTGCCGCCAAGGAGCATCCGCAAGGCACTATAGAACAGAAGATAGGCGACCTCTATAATCTCGCTCTCGACACCGCTCGCCGTAACGCTGAAGGTATAGCCCCCGTAATGCCGGCGATAGAAGAGTTGCAAAAAGCAGAGCGTCAAGACCTCAGCCGCCTGCTCGGTGAGTCGATGCAATACGGCATCTTCGGCATGTATGTTGATGCAGATGAGATGAATTCGTCGATGAATATACTTAAATCTTTCCAAGGCGGCTTCGCTTTGGGCGAGAAAGAGTATTACTTCGACCAGGACGAGCAGACTACAGCCATCCGCCAAGCCTACACGGAGCATGTGGAGAAGATGTTCTCCCTCTTCGGCTATCAGGATGCCGCAGAGCGTGCAAAGACCGTTCTTCGCATGGAAACGCTGCTTGCCGGTGCCGCTAAGAACAATGTAGAACTGCGTGATCCTCAGGCTAACTACAATAAGATGTCGATTGCCGAGCTGAAGAGTCTCGTTCCGCAGATCGATTGGGACGCCTTCTTCGGGGCAATGAATATCCACACCGACTCTATCTCCGTCGGACAGATTAATCACCTCAAAGAGGCAGGACGTATCCTCGCCGAAGAGCCTCTTGACGATATCAAGACACTCCTCACTTGGCAGATTATCGACGGCTCCGCCTCTTACTTGAGCGATGAACTATTTATGCAGAACTTCGAATTCTATGGTAAGATACTGAGTGGCAGAGAAGAGCCGACCCCACTATGGAAACGCGCTGTCAGCACCGTTGACGGAACTCTCGGCGAGGCGGTAGGACAAATGTATGTTGCCAAATATTTCCCCGCAGAGAACAAAGCCCGTATGCTTGAGTTAGTGGGCAACCTGCAAGTGGCACTCGGCGAGCGCATCGACGCACAAGAGTGGATGTCAGACGAGACGAAAGCTATGGCACACGAGAAATTGTCCGCTTTCATCGTAAAGATAGGCTATCCCGATAAGTGGCGCGACTACACCGACCTTGAGATTCGCAAAGAAGATAGTTTCTTCGCCAATCTGCTTCGTGCTTCAAAATTTGAGCAAGAATACAGTCTCTCTTTCCTCGATAAGCCCGTTGACAAGTCGAAATGGTATATGACCCCGCAGACCGTCAATGCTTATTACAACCCTTCTTCCAACGAGATATGCTTTCCTGCCGGTATTCTGCAATATCCGTTCTTCGACATGGCAGCCGACGATGCCTTCAACTACGGTGCTATCGGTGTAGTTATAGGTCATGAGATGACTCACGGCTTCGACGACCAAGGTGCGCAGTTCGACAAAGAAGGGAACTTGCGTAACTGGTGGACAGCCGAGGACAAAGAGCGTTTTGAAGCCCGCACGAAAGTTATGGCTGACTATTTCGACAAGATCGAGGTTGCCCCCGGCGTACACGCTAATGGCAGACTGACCCTCGGCGAGAACATAGCTGACCACGGAGGTCTGAATATATCTTTCCAAGCCTTCCAAAATGCACAGGCTGCGGCAGCAAAGCGTCTTGAGACTCGCGATGGTTTCACTCCCGAACAGCGTTTCTTCCTCGCCTACGCTAACCTCTGGGCACAGAATATCCGCCCCGAGCAGGTGTTAGTGCAGACGAAGAGCGACCCGCACTCACTCGGCGAATGGCGCGTAAACGGCGCATTGCCGCACATCAACGCGTGGTACGAGGCATGGAATGTAACGGAAGAATCTCCTATGTTTGTTAAACCGGAAGAAAGAGTAGATATCTGGTAAATGAAAGGTGTTGTCCTACATACACTACTACCACTAAGGTCTGAGCCGCGAGAGAGTGCCGAGTTGCAGACTCAGTTGCTCTTCGGCGAGACAGTTGATGTTCTTGCCGTTGATGGTCGTTGGGCACAGCTGCGCAACGACACTGACGGACAGAGCGGTTGGGCTGACGCGAAGATAGTCAATACCGTGTCAGACGAGATGGCGCAGAGTTATATCTCAGCACGCGAGAGAGCCACTGCGAGGGTCTTCACACCAATGGCGTACGCCGTTACTGTCAACGGCATAATGACAGTGCCTCTCGTCTGCGGAACACTATTGCCCGACTATAAAGAGGTGCCTATGGGTGCAGGCAAGGCAGGTGTATTCACCATTTTAGGTAATCAGTTTAAGATCGACTGCTCAATGGTGCAACCCTCCGCGCTACCGCTCACCTCCGAGCGACTGCGGGAAGCCCTCTGCTTCCTTCGTAACGCCCCCTACCTGTGGGGAGGCAAGAGCGTGCTGGGTATGGACTGCTCCGGACTGACGCAAATCGTCATGTCACTCTTCGGAGTGTCACTACTACGCAACGCCGGTGAACAGGTAACACAAGGACGGCGGATAACCGGGGCAGAGAAAGGTGAAGCACTGAAAAAACCGCTCACTAAAGCAAATTTGAGAACCGTTACAGCCGGCGACATTGCTTTCTTCGACCATGGCGACGGAAAAATAACGCATGTAGGCATAATGCTCAAGCGGGACGTCATAGCCCACTGCTCCGGCAAACTGAAGATAGAAGAGATAACACCCGAAGGGATACTATCGTCAGAGACAAACCTGCTCTACAAGCGCGGAGAACTGACGCACCGCCTGCATAGCATACGGCGTATGACATAAAAAAAGGCGCATTAATGCGCCTTACCTCAGAGAAAAAGAACGCGCATTAATGCGCATCGCTATCAAGCCTTAACACGCTCGCAGTAACTGCCGTCGCGGGTATCGATACGAACCATCTCGCCCTCGTTGATGAAGAGAGGAACACGAACCTCAGCACCCGTCTCGAGAGTAGCTGGCTTCAAAGTGTTAGTAGCAGTGTCACCCTTTAAACCAGGCTCGGTATATTGAACCAACAAATCAACCTTAGTCGGCAACTCGGCGAAAAGAATAGTATCAGACGATGCATCGCTGACAACATCAACAACAAAACCTTCTTTAAGATACTCAACACCGGTAATAAGATCATGAGCGATAGGCACCTGTTCAAAAGTCTCCTGATTCATGAAGATATAATCTTCGCCCTCCTGATAAAGATACTGATACGGACGACGCTCAACACGAACATCCTCCAACTTCTCTCCGATATTGAAACGACGCTCAAGAACACGACCATCTACAACATCTTTGAATTTAACACGCATGATAGTGTTACCCTTACCGGGCTTAACATGAAGAAATTCAATAACGAAATACAAACGACCATCCATACGAATACAAACGCCGTTCTTAATGTCTTGTGAGTTAATCATAACTATATAAAATTAAAAATTATAAATTAAAAATTAGAATACTGAAGCAACTGAACTTACGGAAATTTCATATCCCGTCTGCAAAGATAGTAAAAAGAATTGAATTACGCAAGAAAAGCACAGCAAAATAAGCAAATAGATGTCTTGTTTAACATACGGCGACAATAAAAAGCGATAGATATGGTAGAATTTTTATCTAATTTCAGCATTATGAAAGTGATTAGCGCTTTCATTGTTTTCTTCCCGATCATTGATCCCTTGGGCAGCTTACCTATCGTTCTTAATATAGAAGCCAAAGGCGAGAAGATACAAGCGGAGAAGGTAGTCCTCGTGGCGTTCGGAATAATGATTTTATTCCTCTTTGGCGGCGATTGGATGCTATCGTTCCTCGGTGTGGATGCCAAGTCGTTTGCTGCTGCCGGTGCCATAGTTCTCTTCCTCATGGCATTGGAAATGGTGTGCGACATTGAGATATTCAAAAACAATGGTCCTGAGGGGACTGCCTCTATCGTGCCTCTTGCTTTCCCTCTATTCGCAGGTCCCGGGATCTTCACCGCCCTCGTTGCTTTCCAAGTTGAATACACCCAAATGGAGATGCTGCTCGCCTGCCTGCTGATAATGATTTTCCTCTATATCGAATTGAAAGCAACGAAACTTATCGTTCGCATATTCGGAGAAAGCGGTATCTATATCATTCGCAAATTCTTCGGCATAGTGCTTCTCGCTATATCCGTCAAACTGTTTACAGAAAATATTGCGAGTTTAGTTCAGATAGGTCAATAATTACAACAACATGCATAATATCAAACAAATAGTTATAATCATCATTTCAGCCGCTATACTTACAAGTTGCGGCAAGACTTTCACTGTAGAGGGGATGATGACAGATGCCCCGGATGGTGCAGAATACATATATCTTGAGTACATAGGTTTAATCCAAGCAACGCGGCTCGACTCTGCAAAGGCGAGCAAAGGTAGTTTTAAATTGAAGAGCAAGGCACCGGAATGCCCCGACCTCTACCGTTTGCGCTGCGGGACTAAAAACATTATCCTTTCAATCGACTCAACTGACCATATTAAAATCAGCGGCTCATGGCAAGATATTTTGTCGGCAACAATCAACGGGTCCGCAGAATCAGAGCAAATACAACTGCTTCGCCGCTCGCTGCGTGACAGCACCCTTGACGCGCATAAGGCCTTTGCCATCGAGCAAATACTGCTTAATCCGGCCTCGCCCGCAGCATACTACGCCTTATATCAGAGCAAGGGCGGCAAGGCGGTCTTCGATATTAACAACCGGCAAGACCGCCAAATCTTTCAGGCTGTCGCGACCTCGTGGATGGTGTGGTATCCCGATAGCAAACGCACTAAAATATTATATCAACAAGTACTTGATGCCATAAACACAGAAAGAAGGGAACATAATAACAATATTATGCGAACCTTTATCGAAGAGAGTGAGACAACATTCTTAGACATCGATTTGCCCGATGAAAACGGCGAAAACAGATTACTCTCTGACCTGCGAGGCAAGGTTATACTGCTTGACTTCTGCTCTACGGAATTAGACGGTTACCAAGATTACATTTTTGCGCTTCGCGACAGATACAATGCCTACCACACCAAAGGATTAGAGATATATCAGGTCTATCCCGACCGCAACCGACTATTATGGGAAGACCAAGTAGAAAATCTGCCATGGGTAACGGTCCGCACCGACAACGGGGTAGCAGATGCCGTATTCAGAACATATAATGTAACCGACGTTCCTACCCTCTTTATTCTCAATCGCAAAGGTGAAGTCGAGGCGAGATGTACAAATCTCTCCACTCTTAACGAACAAATAGAAAAATTACTATAACACACTATGAAGAACATCTCAGAAATGCGCATTGGTATGGCAAGTGACCATGCCGGCTTTCCTCTCAAGCAAAAGATTCGTCTTTTCCTCGAAGACGCAGGTGCCACTGTTATCGATTACGGCTGCGACAGCACCGATAGTTGCGATTATCCCGACTATGCCCACCCGCTTGGTTATGCGATGGATAGGGGACAAATCGACTACGGCGTTATCGTTTGCTCCACCGGTAACGGCATCTCCATGACAGCCAACAAACATCAGTCTGTCCGTGCTGCCCTCTGTTGGGAAACGACACTTGCTCAACTCGCCCGCCAGCATAATAATGCCAATGTGTTAGCCCTGCCTGCCAACTTCATTCCTGCCACGAGAGGACTAAAGATTGCCCATGTCTTCTTCACAACAGAGTTTGAAGGTGGTCGTCACGAACGCAGAGTAGCAAAAATACCTATTCCACAAGACTGATGCTCGCCCGCTATGCCCGCACCCTTACTGCACGGCGGCTGCTTAACGCAGCTGCCTGCCGAGTGAGTTATATGCTCGCCGCATTAGGGCTGCCGCCCAGGTTCAAGCATCACCCTGAGTTTATAGCACTGGAGCCTGCCGACTATTGTATGCTGCGGTGCAGAGAGTGCCCGGTCGGAAGACGCGAACAGAATGATGTCTCTGCCGGAAGGCACACCATGCCACCTGAGTTATACAAACGGCTGATAGACGAGGTGGCACCATACACCCACACTATCATCCTGCATTTTCAAGGCGAACCGCTGCTCTCTCCCTATCTCAGCGATATGGTTGCCTATGCCCATCAACGACGACTATATACTATGCTATCAACTAATGCGCAGACACTGACAGAAGAGAGAGCACAAGCATTAGCGAAAGCAGGATTGGACAAAATCATCATTTCAGTTGACGGACTGACGCAAGAGGTTTATGCTCAGTATAGAGAAGGCGGATCATTAGAGAAAGCACTAAGCGGCATTAAGGTAATGGCTCAAATACCATACAAAAAACGACCAGAGATAGTGATGCAATGCCTTATGCTACGCCAAAACGAACACCAATGGGCTGATATACGAAAACAATATCGCACGCTCGGGGCTGACAGATTAGAGATGAAGACGGCGCAGTTCTACGACTACGAGCATGGCTCCCCCGATATGCCTTCCGATAATCGCTACTCGAGATATAAAAAAGGCGCAAACGGACTTTATCAACCTAAACAACGGCAGCATAACCGCTGCTTCCGCTTGTGGAGCGGGTGCGTGGTAACAGCTACGGGAGAGGTAAGACCTTGCTGCTATGCCAAGGACGGCACTTTCGCTTTCGGTAATATGAGCGAAGCACGCTCGCTGCAAGATATTCTTCTCGGCAAGAAAGCACAACTATTCAGGAAAAACGTATTCTCACAAAGAAAAGGTATCAATATTTGCAGAAACTGCGTAGAATAAAATAATACAAAATAAGAATCCATGTTAAGAAAAATCAGAATAGCATTAGCCGCGGTGATGTTTATTCTTATTAACTTGCTCTTCCTCAGCGTTACTTGGTCACTTACCACACACATCGGTTGGGTAGCGAAGATACAGTTTCTTCCCGCTTTACTTGCTCTTAACTTCGCCGTTCTTGCCGCACTTGTGCTGCTAACGCTCTTCTTTGGCAGGATATATTGCAGCATCATTTGTCCGTTAGGCGTGATGCAAGATGTGTTCGGTTGGCTTGGCAAGAAGCAGAAGAAAAACAGATACTCTTATTCTCCTGAGAAAAAATGGCTGAGATACGGAATGTTGGCGATATTCATTATTTGCCTTATCCTCGGTTTCGCCCCTGTTACTACCCTTCTCGCCCCCTACTCCGCTTATGGTCGCATAGTCAATTCTCTCTTCCGTCCGCTTTACGATCTTCTGCAAAACGCCTTGGCATCAATAGAGTCGGGATACGATAGCTATATGTTCAGCACTGTCGAACTATGGATGAGAAATGTTACTACCTTTATCATTGCGCTTCTCACACTTATTATATTAGGTTTTCTCTCATGGCGCAACGGCAGAACATACTGCAACACCATCTGTCCTGTAGGCACTATACTATCATTTTTCTCCCGCTTTTCGCTTCTCCGCATTCAGTTTGATAAGGATAAATGCACTAAATGCTCATTGTGCATGAGAAACTGTAAGGCTTCCGCTATCGATTACCAAGCGGGCACCGTTGATTACTCACGCTGTGTCACCTGCGGCGACTGCACAGAGAAGTGCAAATTCGATGCCCTGCACTATTCGTTGAAGAAAAGGGAGAAAGACTCGGCAAACACGCCGACAGTTCAACCTGAGCAGAAGAGCAGTGTACAGCCTCGGGGCAAGAAAGAAACTATCGACGAAAACCGCCGCGCTTTTCTCATCGGTTCGGCAATGGCTGTAGGGACGGCGGCCATAGCACAAACAAAGATAAAGGTGGACGGCGGACTCGCCGTTATAGAAGAGAAGAAAGCACCACATCGCGAAACGAAAATCACTCCGCCCGGGTCTATCTCCATCAGGCACTTAGAGAAGCATTGCACGGCTTGCCAACTATGCGTCAGTGCCTGCCCCAATAATGTGCTGCGCCCGAGTACCGACACTATGCATTTTATGCAACCTGTCCTCTCGTTTGAGCGCGGCTACTGTCGTCCTGACTGCACACATTGCAGCAAGGTTTGCCCCGCAGGTGCCATCAAACCGATCAATAGAAACGATAAAACAGCCATACATATAGGTCGCGCCGTTTGGATAGCGGAAAATTGTGTTCCCGTCGTGAATAACGACAGTTGCGGTGCCTGCGCACGACACTGTCCGGCATGGGCTATCCATATGGTTGACTACACCACTAAAGACGGACGAGCTGTGCAAGTGCCTGCCGTTGATGCAGAGCGATGCATCGGCTGCGGCAAGTGCGAAAATTTATGTCCGGCACGACCTTTCAGTGCTATCTATGTGGAAGGTAACGAGGTTCACCATATTTCTTAATAAGACTGATTTTCGATTTTTATATGAACAGACGAGATTTCATAAAGCGAACGACAGGTGCTGTAGTGGCAACGAGCGCAGTACTTACCGCCTGCAAAAACGCAGACAAACGCGCCGGCACTCTCAGTACTGAGTCTATAACGGAACAACAAGACTTAGGCGAGATGACTATGCGCATTAACCCCAATACGGGAGATAAAGTGTCTATCCTCGGCTTCGGCATGATGCGCCTTCCCGTTTTGGCAGGTGGCACCGCAAGAAAAAATCCCGACTCGCCTATTGACCAAGAGACGGTAAACGCTATGGTTGACTACGCTTTAGAACATGGCGTCAATTATTTCGACACATCACCCGTCTATTGCCAAGGTGAATCGGAAAGAAGTACGGGCATAGCACTGAGCCGACATAAGAGAAATAGTTATTTTATCGCCACCAAACTATCCAACTTCTCACCTGAGATATGGAATTTTGATGATTCCAAGGCGATGTTCGAGAACTCCCTCAAAGACTTGCAAACCGATTATATCGACTACCTCTTGCTGCACGGCATCGGCATGAGTAGAGGCGGCCGAGACGGTATGGGTTCTCTATATGCCAGATTTCTTGATAATGGTTTATTAGACTGGCTCGTAGAGCAGAAAAAAGCAGGGCGTATCCGCAATCTCGGCTTCTCTTACCACGGCGATATCAAAGTCTTCGACCTACTGCTGCACTGGCACGATGAGGGACGCTATCACTGGGACTTCGCTCAGATAGAACTCAACTATTTAGATTGGAATTTCGCTGACGAAATCAACGCTCGCAACACCGATGCAAGTTACCTCTACGCCGAACTGGATAAGCGCGGCATTCCGGCAGTTATCATGGAGCCTCTTCTCGGCGGTCGCTTAGCCCGCCTGCCGGAAGATATAGCCTCACACTTCCGTCAGCGCAGACCGCAGGCATCGCCGGCAGAATGGGCATTCCGCTTCGCCGGTTCACCAAAGGGTGTGCTCACTGTTCTTAGCGGAATGTCGTATATGGAACACCTGAAAGAGAATGTGCGCACCTACTCACCGTTACAACCTCTGACTGACGAAGAGCAAACCTTCCTCCTTGATATGGCGGAAGAGCTCTACGGAAAGAAAAATGTACCATGCACAGGCTGCAACTACTGTATGCCCTGCCCTTATGGTATCAATATCCCCGCCGTCTTCTCACATTACAATAAAAGCATCAACGAAGATAGGATACCTAACTTCACTGATGCCGATAGAAAAGCGTTCTTTGAGCAACGCCGCGCTTTCTTAATAAGTTATGACCGCGCCATACCAAAACAGAGGCAGGCTGACCATTGCATAGGTTGCGACCACTGCGTTAATCGTTGTCCGCAACGCATTGATATACCGCGAGAGATGCAGAAAATTGACCGACTTGTGGAGCGCATTAAGCAAGGATAAGTTTATCAATTTGCTCCATGCGGTCAAGAGTAGTGTCAAGATGAAACTTCAGTTCCGGAATGATACGCAACTGATTACGCTCAAGATGTCCCATCTCGTAACGAATACTGCGGGTATCATCCTCTATCTTTTCCATTAACTCCTGCGACTTGGCAGACGGGAAAATGGAGAGATAAACATGGGCAATACTCAAGTCGGGCGATACGCGAACCTCACTAACGGAAATAAGCACTCCGCCTATCTTGCGAGCATACTGCAAAAAGATATTGCCGAGATCCTGCTGAATAAGACTCTCTATCTTTTGTTGACGAGTTGTTTGCATAAATACGGATATTTATAAATATAAGGAATAATAAGTTTACTTATCCCAATGCGAAGTGATAAGGCTTTTGCCCGCAACTTCTAACTTCTTATAAATGCAAGACAAGGGAAAGGAGCCGCGCTCTTTTCCCTGTTTTTCTAAATTAACGATTTTTGAAAGCGTTATTTTAATACTGACTATAAGTACTATCGGCTTTCACGCCGACATACTCGGCAGCCTATTAGAATGAATACTTATGGCGACCTTCGTCAGATACAGTCAGTTTTTTGCGACCTTTTGCGCGGCGGGCAGCCAATACGCGGCGACCATTAGCCGTCATCATACGCTCACGAAATCCGTGTTTATTGCGTCTTTTACGCTGAGAGGGTTGGAATGTTCTTTTCATTGTTTCTCATTTTTAGGCCCTGTCCGAGCCGATTATTATCTAAGATACTTGTGCTTTTTCACAAAAGCGGCTGCAAAGATAATACTTTTTTCTTATTTGCGCAAATTATAATTAATTTTTTTTGCTTTTAATCTATTTTTTTTCCGTCAAGAGAGTATTTTTTGTCTCCATCGTTGATAATAACAACGCCATTTTTAAATGTCATTTCAATGTCATTTTTACGACACTGCAATGGTATTGCGTTGTCCAAACTATCATCAACAGGCTTCGGTTGCACAGATACATACTCTATCGTCTCATACTTCGTCTTGTCAATACTACCCGTTGCCACGCCGTTGAGGTAAGTCTCGAGGTTAGAATATCCGCTTGCGGTCAGCATTGCACCATCTGCGGCAACATGCGGGTCAAGTCCTATCTCTATCTCATAACTATCCGGTAATCCGTCGCCGTCGGAATCAAGCGCGATAGAGTCACCCGCAACAGCATCAAGGAAAGGATAACCACCCACGACAGAATCACCTACCAGGAAATAATCATTCTTTGAGAACTGAATATCATCTTGCGAGTCGATGATGCCTATATAGGTCTTTTGTGTCTGCCCCGCATATTCCGGCTCACGCCTGCCCGCAGCCTCGTCCAATAGGCGCATATCCTCTTCGTCATAGCGAGGTAGAGATGCTCCTGCCTTATCACATACGCTCTCAAAAGCAGCATCTGCCGACTCTGCCACTAAGCCCGAAGAAGAAACTTTCTGAACCAATACATAACGGTCATATACCTCTTGCGACGGAGCCTTGCCGTCAAGATTAAAAGCACGAGCACGGCTTGCTGACATATAACCGTAATGGTTGTCCGCATTAACACGAGCAAGACTATCTGCATGCCAAACCGGTTTCGCAGGGTTATACTGATTATCAACCTCGAACTTATTTCCCGACAAATACCACTGACCATAATCAAAGTCCTTGCTACCCTGCACGAAATAGCGGTCGCTTAAGCCTACAACCTTAGTCGTGGGACCGGCGCGAAAATAGTTGTTTTCCATATACACACGGCAATAACCGACATGCACACCATCAGCATCCTTATTAACAGTTGTATCGTTCTCGCCGCCATACAACGAATTTTTCTTCCCCCAGTTGAAAATCACATTATTCTGAAATTCAGAATCAACAAAAGCATCGTGGTCGTGGTTACCTCTGTCAATGTGAGCATCGTCGCGCGTACCATTGAAACGAGGGGTACGATTATGGCAATTTGTGATTAGAGTGTGGTGCATAGTAGAATGTTCCCCGCCCCACTGCGTAGCATAAGAGCGAGCACCCTTTTTATTCTTAGAGTTATATAGTCCCTCACCGATGATACACCACTGCACGGTAGTTGAATCGGTGTCGTACATCGTCAGACACTCTTCCATCGACCATGTGAAAGAGCAGTGGTCAAGTATCACATTCTTTGCATTTTCCACATCGAGAGCCGGATATGAGGTATTTGGCACATCACCGGCACGGAAACGAATATGGCGAATGATGACATTATTCTTGCACACATAGATATTGGCACCCGCAATACAGATACCGCCTCCGGGAGCAGTCTGACCCGCTATAGTTACATTAGGATGTTCAAATTTCAGTTTGGACGTGAGATAGATAGTACCGCAAACCTTGAAAAGAATAGTACGCGGCGTATCGTCACCCGTGCGCAAAGCCCAGCGCAAAGTACCTTCTACAAGATTGGCATCCGAACAATCATCAAGACGAGTAACATAATATACATTGCCGCCTCTGCCGCCGGAGGCATACCTGCCCCAACCTTCCGCCTCAGGGAAAGCAAGAGTCTGAGCACCTGCCGGAAAGCAAAAACCAATAATAATAACTGACAATAACGCGCAATAACTGACAAAATCAGCACAACGAAACGAATATAACTTCATCTGTTCAAAAATTTTTCTTCTATTTACAAAGGTACAAAAAGTTAGCAAATAATTAAAATAAAATATAAATTATTATCGGTCTGCAAAAACTCACGCGATCTTTGACATAGTGACGGGCAATAGATTATAGCAATCCTGTCATATATACCGGCACCATCAATGTCTCGCCTTCCTTGCGCAAGTCTTTGGTGTAAAGCAAATAGCGATTGCTAATTCGCGAGGAGTATTTCTCGCAGAAAGCATCTAAAGACGCATGTGTCTTATAACCGGAGGATTTCACTTCTATCGGGCAAATCTTATTTCCGCGTGATAGGAGGAAATCAATCTCATAATTATGCTTCTCGTCTTGCGGAAAGGTATAGTAGAAAAGTTGGTTGCCGGAAGCAGTTAACATCTGCGCGATTAAGTTCTCATAGATATAGCCCAAGTTCGCCTGCAGTTTATCGCCAAGGAACTTGTCGTAAATAATATTATCCGTGAAGTCTTTATCCCAGAAACAAAGTGTAATAAATAGTCCCGTATCAGCGACAAACATCTTATAGCGATTAGGGGTTTTATTAAGCGACATGCCTACATTAGGGTCTGTGCAATGATAGCAAAACAGTGTAGTTTTACTTTGTTCTAAGTCTTGCAACAGTTCAGCCATTTTGGTCTCCGTTTGTTGTTTGATAATAGTCGTGGGCTGATAACGGGAATGATTGTTGCTAAGTTGAGAAGGGATATTCAAAAAGAGCCGTTCCGCATTACCTGTAGAATCTATCTTCTGAAAATCTTCTATATAGAGTTTGATAATACCTCGTTTGGTTTTATCCACAGCACGCAGATTGTTGGTGTCAAGAAGAGTGTTTACAGCTTGTGGCATACCACCTACAAGCATATACAAACGAATATCCTGCATTTGTTTGCGAGTGACATTGTCTCCGATTGACATACGTAAGTCAAACTGCCGTTTGAGCAATGGAAAA
>FLNU01002350.1_pt1 | contig 29856 bp, 23 predicted proteins | sample 1140361 | NCBI WGS metagenome assembly FLNU01 (sample SAMEA3878206, study PRJEB12797) | bioreactor metagenome | biome: Moose rumen | place: Sweden | collected 2011-10 | reverse complement strand
AGTGGAGAACGTCTCCGAACGTTTGGTAGTGGAGAACGTCTCCGAACGTTTGGTAGTGGAGAACGTCTCCGAACGTTTGGTAGTGGAGAACGTCTCCGAACGTTCTGGTAGTGGAAGCGGTACTTCGTTTCACACTTTGTCCAAGCAGGCGGCATTAGCACATCGGTAGTGCATCAGCTTCCCAAGCTGAGGAGGAGGGTTCGACTCCCTTATGCCGCTCCACTTGAAACGCAGGCGGCAAGCCTGCGTTTCTCGTAAAGCCAAGTGGAGAACGCCTCCGAGCGTTCTTAGTGGAGAACGTCTCCGAGCGTTCTTAGCGGAGAACGCCTCCGAGCGTTCGAACTTTAGTCGGCATTCAATGCCGACTTTATAAAGACGAGAGATATAAGTGCAGCGGAGAACGCCTCCGAGCGTTCAGACTTTCGACTTCTTTGAGAGACGGTCGAAAAGACCTTCTCTACCATCGACTTTCTTAATAGTGGAGGCGGCTGAGCAACTAAATATAAAATAACCAAAATAATATATGGATAAAGATTTTTTCAGAAAAAAACGCTCAAAATCAGGATTGATTATTATGATTGTTGCCGCTGTTGTTCTTGAGACGACGGCAGTGCTGCAATACTACTACACAGAGCATGTTATCAAGATCGCCTCCGAGCAAGTGATGCAGGCAGAGCTAAAAGGTATTGACCTTCGCGTAGATGCTCTGTCGGATAGTACAGAAACCGCTCAACTTAACTTCATCGTTGAGTATATGAAGCAGTATCCTCAATGCTCATATACCGTTACCTCTTCCGACGGCAAAGAACTGCTTCCGTCGCCTGACACTATCAAAGGTAATAAATACCACACTTTCCGCGAAGAGGTGGGTACACAAGGTTGGCAACTGAGCGTGCTTATCCCCGATAACGAACTATACGGACGCTTGCGCCGATTAGGCGGTATCGTTACAATACTGATGCTACTCGGACTCGTGATGCTCGCTCTTATCATCTACCGCTCAGCGAAAAATATCATCAACCTCGTCAATGTTGAAGAGAGCAAACAGCGCATCGAAAACGAACTGCAGATAGCCCGAAACATACAGATGTCGATGCTACCAAAGACTTTCCCGCCGTACCCCGACCGCGAGGACCTGAATATGTACGGCATTATCATCCCCGCCAAAGAAGTGGGTGGCGACCTCTACGACTTCTATGTACGCGATGAGAAACTGCTCTTCTGCATAGGAGATGTCAGTGGTAAGGGGGTGCCGGCCTCTCTCGTCATGGCTGTAACACGCTCGCTCTTCCGCACCGTATCGGCTCACCAAGATGACGCTGCAACGATAGTAATAGCAATGAACGAGGCAATGTCAGAGATGAACGAACAGAGTATGTTCGTTACCTTCTTCCTCGGTGTATTCGACCTTAATAGCGGTACCTTAGACTACTGCAACGCAGGACATAACGTACCCGTCGTCATTGAACACAATAAGCATATAGCGAAAGAGTTATCCTGTCAGCCTAATATACCGCTCGGTGTTCTTTCAGGTTACAAGTTCATATCTGAACAAACGACCCTAACCGTGGGCGATGAACTGTTTCTCTACACCGATGGCCTGACCGAAGCAGAGAACAGTGCTCACCAACTCTTCGGAGAAGAGAGGATGATGACTGCTATTGCCAATTGGAAGAGTGAAGCGGAGGCAAAAGAGCAGCTGACAGATATGCAGAGTGCAGTGCATACCTTCGTCGGTAGTGCCGAACAAAGCGATGACCTGACTATGCTCTCTATCATTTGGATAGGTAATCGTCAGTCGAAAGCAGATGATAACGGAAATAACGATATTCAGACTTCCCGCCTTACTATGCGCAACGATATCAAGCAGATACCTACACTTGCCGAATGGTTAGACTCTATCGGACTGCCTGACGAACTGAATATGACAATCAATCTCGCCCTCGAAGAGGCTGTCAGCAATGTGATGCTCTATGCCTACCCCGAAGGGAAATCGGGAGCAGTGGAAATAACGGCAGAGAAGGCAAAAAAGCAGGTTGTCTTCACTATTGAAGACTCCGGCAAAGCGTTCGACCCTACCCTGCAAAAAGAGCCGGACCTCACTCTCTCTGCCGAAGAGCGACCCATAGGCGGATTAGGTATTCACCTCGTAAGGCAGATAATGGACGACATCCGCTACGAAAGAAAAGATAATAAGAATATATTAACTCTAACAAAACGAATATGAAAGTAATCATCGAAAATGCAACCCCCGTAGTTGCTAAACTTCAAGGCAGGTTAGACACTGCCGCAGCCGTTGAGGTAGCACCCGACTTCGCTAAACTCGGAGAGAAAGCCGCCGAGCATATCATTGTTGACTGCTCCGACCTCGAATATATATCCTCGTCAGGCCTTCGCCTCTTCCTCTCACTTCGCAAAGAGGTAGCGTCCAAAAGCGGTAAACTGCAGATACGCAATATCAATCAGGATATCCGCCAAGTCTTTATGATGACCGGTTTTATCAGTCTATTTGAGTTAATTTGATTATGGAACCGCTTCTTATTGACCTCAACGATTATATCCGCACGGGCGAAGGTGCCAACGGTGCGAGTTATAACCACAAGACCGACCCCTCTATTATGCTCAAACTCTATTTTCGCAACTTCGAGGCTGCGGAGAAAGAATTAGAGTTAGCGCAAAAGGTTTATAACATCGGTATCCCGACGCCCGAACCCGGTGACCTTGTGACTGACGGCAAGCAAGTAGGCATTCGCTTCCGCCGCATCGATGGTAAGAAGTCGTACTCTCGCGCCTGCGGCGATGACCCCGAACACACAGAGGACTATGCCCGTGAGTTCGCCGAGATGTGCCTTCGTCTGCATAATACCCATATCGACACCACGCAGTTCGAGAATGTGAAGGTCCGCCTTTACAATATGCTCGATGCCAACCCCTACTTCAGCGCAGAGCAGAAGCAGAAGATTCGCGACTTCATTGCTGCCGCTCCCGACACCGACACAGCCATACACGGCGACCTGCAGTTCGGAAACGGTATCTTCGTGACAGACAAATCATCCGTACATCGCAAATATTTCATCGACCTCGGTGATTTCTGCTACGGTTATCCGCTCTTCGACCTTGGAATGGTGTATCTATGCTGCTGCCTCAACGATGAAGCCTGGACACAGGAGATTAACCACATGTCCAACGCCACCGCACGCCGCTTCTGGGACGCCTTTGCCGCAGAATATTTCCTCTCACCCGCTTGCCCGATTAAGGAATTCGGTCCTCAGTCTGACCTCGCCGAAGTAGAGAAAACCGTCCGCATCTACGCCGGCCTGAAGACCCTTATAATAGAGCGCGACACCCACTGCCCTATGCCACAATTCCGCGCTATGCTCGAAGGCACAATACTCTAAGTCTGAACGTTCTCAGACGATAGTGGACAACGCCTCCGAGCGTTTCGTCCCCTGCTCCGAGCGTTTCGTCCCCTGCTCCGAGCGTGAGCTCGGAGGTTCTCAGACGTTCTCCACTACCGGAACGTTCTCAGACGTTCTCCACTATTTATTAAATTAAGGTGAATATTGCACTGATTATGAATAAATTTCTTGATACTGACATACTGGACCGCGCTATTATCTTCGCAGTCAATGCTCACCACAATACCGAGCGTCGTGGTAAAGGTTTCCCGTATATAGTTCATCCGTTGGAAGCCGTGGAGATAGTCGCCACCATCACTCCCGATCAAGAACTGCTTGCTGCCGCCGCCCTGCACGATACAATCGAGGATACCGATGTTACCGTCTCGGATATCCGCCGTGAGTTCGGCGACCGCATAGCCGACCTCGTTTACGCCGAGAGTGACCGGTTCACCGAAGGCGTCAGCGAAGCCGACAGTTGGCACGACCGCAAACAAGCCGCCATAGACCGCCTCGCAGCCGCCGCATACGATGCTAAGATAGTGGCGATGGGCGACAAACTATCTAATATGCGAGCTATCTACCGCGACTATATGCAAAAGGGGGATGACCTATGGAGCATCTTCCATGTTACCGACAAAGCCTCGCATGAGTGGCACTACCGCTCACTTGCCGCCTCACTCAGCGACCTCAGCCACACATTCGCCTATAAGGAATTCATCGGACTTATAGAGGTCGTATTTGCCAAGTACCAAGTGCGGTAGAGACGGTGTTTTTCACCGTCTCTCAGAAGTGACGACGTACCAAGTACGGTAGAGACGGTGTTTTTCACCGTCTCTCAGAAGTGACTAAGTGACCAAGTACCAAGCATAAATGGAAGTACTTTTTGATAATATTATCAATGCCCGTGACCTTGGGGGTATGTTAGGGGCAGAGGGGAAAAGAGTGAGAAGCGGGAGACTGCTTCGCACTGCTCATCTGCACGATGCCACCGATAATGATATAACTCGCCTGCAAAACGAATATCGCCTAAGGCGTATCTTCGATTTCCGTTCGCTTGGCGAGGCGCAGTTCTTGCCCGACCGCGAGATAGAGGGTTGCATACACCACTTGCTGCCTACTATTGACATGAGCGAGGAGCGCACCACAGGCAAGGCTATCCCCCAAGAGGCTTTTCTCGACCTCGAAACGCATATCGTAGGCTATTCATTCTACCCTGAGGTGCAAGAGATGGCAGCAGATATGTACCCTTCGCTTATCCGCAGCGAGTACTCGCAACTGCAATATGCCACTTTCCTGCGCCTTATCATCGAAACCGAAGACGGGGGCGTGTTATGGCACTGCTTTCAGGGTAAAGACCGCACCGGCTGGGGGGCTGCGTTCCTATTGTCAGCACTCGGCGTGAAGAGAGACGCTATTATTGCCGATTTTGACCTCTCAAATATGGCCTATACCGAAGTCGTCGGCAGACTTTGTAAGGCTGTTGATGAACGAGGCGGAGGAGAGAACGAGAAAGAGGTGATACGCGCCTTTATGGGGGTCAGCACTAATAATTTCCGCCGAACACTTAACCTTATCGACAGAGAATACGGCTCTATGCACCAATATCTCAAAGAACAACTGTTCCTGCAAGACAACGACATAAAACTGCTTAGAAAACGATATCTTATTTAGTTTTTCCTTGCATAATAAAAAAAAATGTTATAACTTTGCAACACTTAGTCACTTAGTACTTGGTCACTTAGTACTTTAACTATACCTTTCAACCTAAAATAAATTATGCTAAAAGATATTCTTTCGATATCCGGTAAGCCCGGATTATTCAAGTTGGTCAGCCGCGGCAATAATATGCTCATCGTTGAATCGTTGCAAGACGGCAAGCGTATGCCCACATACGCCCGCGATAAGATTGTCAGCCTGCAAGATATATCTATGTTCACCACCGGCGATGATGCCAAACTATGGGAGGTCCTCGAAGGCGTTTACAAAAAAGAAGAGGGAAAACCCTTAGCGTGGGACATCAAGAAAGCCGATAATAAGGCTCTCGCAGAGTGGTTTGCGCTTATCTTGCCTGACTACGACCGCGATCGCGTCTATCCGTCCGATATTCGCAAATTGGCAACTTGGTACAATATCCTGCTCGCAGCCGGATTCACTACCTTCCAACCCGAAGAAAAGAAAGAGGAATAAAAATTAAGTACGAAGTATTTACGATTTATTTACGATTTATTTACGATTTAAATAGCTTACATCCTTCGTACATTGTACATAAACCCTTAGTACTTTTAATAATCGGTTTTTGCTACTTAGAGATATTATTGATATTATAGAATCTGCTGCCCCCCTGTCCGCGCAGTGCGAGTGGGACAACTCCGGGTTGCAGATTGGCCATCTCGATGATGACGTGACATCTGTTCTTCTCTCAACAGATGTTACAGAGGACATATTACGCGAAGCAATAGAGCGTCATTCTCAACTCATCATTTCTCACCACCCGCTTTTTTTCCACGGATTGAAGACATTACAAGGTCATTCACCCCAGCAGCGTATCACCGAAACGGCGATACGCCACGGCATTGCCGTATATTCATCGCATACCGCGATGGATATGCAACCCGACGGTGTTAGCGGCTACGCCGCCTCGCTTATAGGTTTGCAAAACCGTACTATCCTCTCGCCCTACGGTGCTGAAACAGGATTAGGGGTAATCGGAAACCTACCCGCTAAAATATCATTTAAGCACCTTTTAAACACCCTTTCAACGGTATTTAAACAGCCTTACATCAGATATACATTAGGCGCGAGCAGAGATGTAGAGCAGATAGTGCAACGCATCGCCTTTGTAGGCGGAGCAGGTGCGGAATGTATCCCTGATGCCATAGAGCACGGAGCCGATGCTTTCATCTCTGCCGACTTCCGCCACCACGACTTCACCGACTGGGCGGACACTATACCGCTAATCGACATCGGGCACTTCGAGAGCGAGCAGTTTACCAAAGATATATTCCGCCGCCTGCTCGAAAGCTGCCCACTCACCATCACCGATGCTACCGCCGATGTGAGCCCGATAAAAATATTAAAGATATAAATAAAATAAAATTATGGCAAAGAAAATTGATCCCAACGAACTTACCGTTGAAGAGAAACTGAAATCTCTGTACGAGTTACAACAAGTTGACACTAAGATTGACGAACTTCGCGTTCTTCAAGGCGAACTGCCTCAGGAGGTGAAGGATATGGCAGATGTTGTAGAAGGTCTGAAAACCCGCTTGACTAACATCGAGAACGACATTAAAGAGTGCGAAACCAAATTGTCGGAGATGCGCGTCAAGACCGAGAACGCCAATGTTGCTATCAACCGCTACAAAGAGCAGCAGGAGAACGTACGCAATAACCGCGAGTACGACAACCTCTCCAAAGAGATTGAGTTCCAGCAATTAGAGATAGAGTTGGCACAAAAGCGTATCAAGGAATTCTCTGCTTTGCTCGAGAGCCGTACAGAGGACAAGAAAAAGACCGTTACTGAGATTGAAGAGAAGACTATCGACCTCAACCAGAAACGTGCAGAACTGAATGATATCCTTCTTGAAACGAAAGAGCAGACCGAGACCTTGCTGCTCCGCGCTGCTAAGTTAGAGGGGAATATCGACGATCGTCTGCTATCTGCCTTCAAGCGTATTCGTCGCAATGCCCGCAATGGTCTTGCCGTTGTTACCGTTGACCGCGATGCCTGCGGCGGTTGCCACAACAAGATTCCTGCACAGCGCCAACTTGATATCCGTCTGCGTAAGAAAATTATCCCTTGCGAATACTGCGGGCGTATTCTCGTTGACCACGACCTTGCAGAAGATGCCAAACCGGTAAAGGTAAAGTAAATGGACAGCGTAAGAGTTATAGAAATAAAAAAGAGCGTGTTTGAGGATAACGACCGCGATGCTGACCGCCTACGCTGTGAATTAAAGCAGCGCGGCGTTTATCTCTTGAACCTCATGTCTGCCCCGGGCAGCGGCAAGACAACAACACTTATCCGAACTATCAATCAGCTCAAAGATAAGATAAGTATTGCCGTTATGGAAGCCGATATCGACAGCGATGTGGATGCCGTTAAGATAAAAGAAGCCACGGGCGTTTCGTCAATACAACTGCATACAGGCGGTATGTGCCACTTAGATGCAGAGATGACGAGGCAAGGATTAGAGGCTGTGCTTGGAGAGCAAGTGGAGAACGCCTCTGAGCGTTCGAACTTTAGTCGGCATACAATGCCGACTTTTATAAAGACGAGAGATATAAGTGAAGTGGAGAACGTTCGGAGACGTTCTCCACTTGACCTTATCATTCTTGAAAACGTAGGTAACCTCGTCTGCCCTGCCGAGTTTGACACGGGAGCAGTGAAGAACGCAATGATACTCTCTGTGCCTGAAGGACACGACAAACCGCTCAAATACCCGCTAATGTTTCAGGTCTGCGACCTCGTGGTTATCAACAAGATTGACGTAATGCCTTACTTCGATTTCGACCTTGAAAAATGCAAAGAGTATATCCACCTGCGCAACCCGAAAGCCACTATTATCCCCATCTGCGCAAAAACAGGCGAGGGAGTGGATGCCTTCGCGGAATGGCTACTCAAAGAAGTAAAAAACTGGAAAGAATAAAAATCACATTAGGGCCCTGCCGGTACTTTTAACTTTTAACTTTAGGGATCCGCCCGCACTTTCTATTTCAGGGCTCTGCCCGCACTTTTCTAAAAATCTCAATACTATGCCTAAAATGTCAGATAAGTTCGTCCCTAAGCACATGGGCGACAAGAATCCCAATCCCAAACTACTGAAATTGGTTCGTCATATCACCGACCGTATCCCGGGTAAAATCAAGATGACAACCGATGCTCCCGAATACTGGGGACTCGCCTGCATCTTTGAAGACGAGATGGACCCCATAAGCCGCGAAGCGGCACTCGATCTTATGCTCGATATGCTGCCCGCCAACTTCTTCAAGGTGCGGCAGCATCATACCTATCAGCAACTGCATCAGATGAACGACAAGAAGCACTATTTGCCGGATGACGCGTCGTTCGATGAATTGCTTGACACTATGGCGCGGCTCGGAGTGTTAGAGTACGACTACGGCGACAAATACACGAAAGAAGGTCCCGTACCCGGCACCACATACGAGCGAAAAGACCGTGTCTATTGGGTGCCTATGTTTGTGCCCGGCTCAGCCGAATACACCAACATGAACGAGGAACTGATGGAAAAACATCCCGAACTCGGAATGTTCTTCGAACGAATGACTTTCCTCCCGCTTGAGAAAATAACACCAATGGTTCCGATGGGAGGTTCAGGCATAGGTATGCATGTCATCCCCGTCGAAAAAGCCATATCGATGGAAAATGAGACGGCAGACATCGAACATATTTCCTATTGGCTCAAACGATACGAAGGCCATCTCGCAGTAGGTATATGCTCCTGCCGTATCGGCAGAAAGCAACTCGACGAAGGCTGCGCCGACGACTACCACGACTGGTGTATAGGCGTGGGAGATATGGCAGAATATCTCGTTGAGACCAATCGCGGACACTACATCACCTACGACGAGTGTATAGCTATCCTCAAAAACGCAGAAGACCACGGCTTCGTACATCAGATAACTAATATCGATGGCGAAGGCAAGATATTCGCAATTTGCAACTGCAATATCAAGATATGCAACGCACTGCGAACATCGCAACTCTTCAACACTCCCAACATGTCACGCTCTGCATACGTGGCAAAAGTTGATCCTACAAACTGCGTCGCATGCGGACGGTGCGTCGAATACTGCCCCGCAGGTGCCGTTAAGTTAGGGCAGAAACTATGCACATCCAAAGGTCAAATCTCGTACCCCAAACAAGAACTGCCCGATGCAGCCAAATGGGGCGAACACAAGTGGTCAGAGGACTATCGCGACAAGAACCGCGAGGGCTGCTACCCGACCGGCACCTCGCCTTGTAAGACCGCCTGTCCGGCGCATATTGCCGTTCAAGGCTACCTCAAGAAAGCCGCCGAAGGCAAGTACCGTGAGGCTCTCGAACTTATCAAACGCGAAAACCCCTTCCCCGCAGTCTGCGGACGCATCTGCAACCGCCGATGTGAGGACGCCTGCACACGAGGCACAATAGATCAGCCTATAGCCATCGATGCAGTAAAGAAATTCATCGCCGAACAAGACCTCAACGCAGAAACACGCTTCGTACCGGAAGTCAATATCTGCTCCAATGTCTTGAAAGAATGGCCGGAAAAAATAGCTATCATCGGCGCAGGCCCCGCAGGGCTTAGTTGCGCATATTACCTCGCAACACAAGGTTACAAGCCCACTGTCTTCGAACGCAACCCGCAACCCGGCGGCATGCTAAGATATGGCATACCGTCATATAAACTTGAGAAAGAAGTTATTGACGCTGAAATAGATATCATGCGCGAGATAGGTGTAGATATCCGCTGCGGCGTAGAAGTAGGTAAAGATATCACTATACAACAGCTGCGCGAACAAGGCTATAAAGGCTTCTATGTAGCTATCGGCTGCCAAGGCGGCAGACTCCCCGGTATTCCGGGCGAGACACTCGAAGGTACCACCACCGCTATCGATTTCCTGCACAAAGCCGGCTGCGGCGAGTGCAAAGTAAGCGGCAAAGTGGTAGTTGTCGGCGGCGGTAATGTAGCTATCGATGCCGCACGAGTAGCCCTCCGCAGCGGAGCTGAATCCGTCACTATGCTCTCACTCGAAACAGAAGATATCATGCCGGCCTCACCCGCTGAGCGACGCGAAGCACGCGAAGACGGAGTAATCATCAACCCCGGCTGGGGACCGAAAGAAGTACGAAGGAACAATGTACGAGGTACGAAGGAAATCTCTTTCAAACGTTGCACCTCTGTCTTCAACGCAGAGCATAAGTTCGCCCCTACATTCGATGAAAACGAACGTCTCACCCTCGATGCTGATATGGTCATCTTCGCTATCGGTCAGACAGTTATACTCAAAGACCTCTTGAAAGATACCAAAGTTGAGTTCTCTCGAGGCATCTATCCCGTTGCCGATAAACTGACTTATCAGACCGCCGAACCCGACATCTTCGTCGGAGGAGATGTCTTCACCGGTCCTAAGTTCGCTATCAATGCTATTGCAGCAGGCAAAGAGGCTGCCGAGTCGCTACACCGCTTCGTACAGCACGGCCACATGACTATAGGACGCGACCGCCGAAACTTCATTGAACTCAATAAACAAGATATAGTCCTCGAAAGTTACGACAACTCGAGCCGTCAAGAAGCAGTGGATATAACACAAAAGAACAAGTTCCTCGAATATCACGGCACACTCACCGAAGAACAAGTAAGACGCGAGACCGCCCGTTGCCTCGGCTGCGGCGCATCAGTAGTGGACGAGAACCGCTGCATCGGTTGCGGACTATGCACTACCAAATGCGGCTTCGACGCTATACACCTACACCGTGAACACCCCGAAGCAAGCATCATGCGCACATCCGAAAATAAATTCGACGGCATACTGCCATATACGTTAAAACGCGCTGCAAAAATTGTCTTCAAAAGAAGTTAGTGGAGAACGTCTCCGAACGTTCAGAATAGTAGAGAACGTCTCCGAACGTTCAGACTTTAAATGAAAGTCCGCGCATTAATGCGCGGACTTTCGTTTGACAAATAGTGGATAACGTCTGAGAACGTAGCACCATAGCGTAAGCGGTACTTAGCGTAAGCGGTACTTATTTTGCTGTGCCTAATCGCCATGGAGATCGCTCACTCCTAAATCACCGGTATCTCCTGCCTTATAGATTTCAGGTGTGGCTGAAACACAAAGAATCGCGGTATAAGCAATTTCCGCAATGCCGATTGACGGCATCAAATAAGTCTTTCTCATAATCCTACTTATTTATTTACGATTATACCTTGTGCGTTATACTTAACTCCATCTCTGATGATGTAGAGTTGACCACTCTCGATAATCTTATCGGCAACGTTTACACCTTCCGCTTGCTCTATACCCGTCGGCTTATTGTAAATAACGATGTTACGACGCGGAGCGACCTGAGGAGTAGAATTGATATTCGACCAGTCGATATATGCGCGACCGGAAGATATCTTCACCTCGCTATTCACATAGTATATACCATTGTTATACAAGATATAGTTACTTGCATCCTTAGTAATGGTATATTCCTCTCCATCGTTGATAAAGCCCACGAGCCCATTAGTGGTATAGAGGTGGTCGGCAGACGGCGTGAACGATTGTCCGCCCCAGTAGTAAACGGTCAGTTGGTCTGCCGTAGCAAGGAAGATATAAGGTACGCCCATAAGCAATTCTTCAGCCTCTTCTATAACAATACTCTCCGTCGTCTTGTCGGCAATGCTATAGAGCGTTGCGCCCTCTACTCTTATGGCAGAGTAAGGCAAACATATAGTTCCGTAGTTGCCGTTCGTCACGCTGCGCTCGTATATGAGTGCGACAGCAGCATTGCAATCAGCAATAGTGGTCATATAGGTCTTGTCCTCATAAGTAGAGGTCGCACCCTGCCAAACGGCACACTCATCGGCTACGGGGTCAGCATCGGTATAAGCGAAATCGCCTGTCTGCATAGCACCATCTCCCGTACCGGTATTGAAGATTACGGTTCCGCCCTTTGATACTATATAAGAGTACCATCCGTCGGCATCGGGGGAAAGTTCAGCACCCGGCCATTCATCTCCAACGGTACCATAATTATTATACTGATAACCATAGATATGCTCCATCGGGATATACGGGTGGAAACGTTTCTCACCGGCTTGTCCTTCCCATGCACTTAATCCTGTAATGGTCAGATAATAATCACGAGCCTCAGTAAGGGTGAGCGTCTGACGATAATCGCCTTCTTGACCCTCACCTACATTATTATGGAAGATAAGATTCATGCTTATCGTAGCATTCTCATTGGCGGTGAAATCATAGACCTTATAGTCGACACCGTCTATTTCCTGAGTAGCATCGGCTGCCGCTTTGCCCGGCCATTCACCCAAGTACTGCACATCGCCCCAAGCATAAACATCGAAGGTATCCCAACCGGTGAGGTTATGAACATATAAGTGGTATGTCCGCACTGCCGGATCGCACTCTGCGAGAGTGGCGTACCATGTACCGTTGCAATAATACGGATAATCCTCATTTATTACCAAGGAGGCTGTTTCGCTACCATTGTTATTATTAAATATGATATTGGTATATCTGTCTTTCGCAATGGTAACTGAGTAAACGGCATATCCGTTGTTTGCGGTCGTTGCGCCGGTAGCGGTCATCGCTTCACCCGGCCAAGCGGTATTCCTGATATATTCATTTTCTGCGTTATATGCATACGCGTGCATATCCGACCAACCTTCTTTGTTAACGAAATAGAGCGTCAGGGGCTCGTAAACCGCAACTTCTTTCGTTGCTTCAACCACTCCTTCGTCTCCTGTAGCCGTTACCTTGAATGTATATGTTCCGGCAGCAGGAAAAGTGTAAGGGTTCGCACTGAGTGAAGCGAACTCCCCATCGCCGATCTTCAGTTGGTAGGCATAGGAAACGTTGGTCAGATTAGTGGTTGCACCGACAGTGACTACATCACCTACAAACTGGGAAACATTCAAACCGCTGAATGCTACAGAAAGAGCTTCCGGATATTCTACGCTCAGCGTATTGGTGGCATAGGTCCATGTGAATGCGTAGCTTCCTGTTGCATCGGCAACAAAAGTACAGTTAGTAGTATTACCTGCCTCAATAACATGGGAGTTATTAAAGCGGTCGAATGCAGCACCATTGGCGCGCCACTGGTCATCTACCATAACGCCAAACTCATAAGACTCACCTTGACTTATCGTCAGTTCCAAAGAAGCGGTTTCATTGTTACCTGCCACTACGAAGTTTGCACTTCCTTCCCAGTCAGGGTTGGTAAAGTTACTATGCAATGCGATTGTCGGCATTCGGGTAGTCCAAGAATAAGAAGCACCATCCGCAGCCACGACTGCGCAGTTCTGACCTGCGGCAGGAGCAACGAACTTCAAGCCATTCCAGCTGTTCTTCTCGGTTTTTATGAAATCCTGTAAAGTGCTCCACACGACATCCTGCGTAAAGGTAATGGTCTTAACCGTCCCGGCACCTGAAGCATCATAATCCAATGAGGAGGATTGATCTCCGTACGGGAAATTAACGCCTGTAGTACCTTCGGTCATTGCGGAGAAGTCCACATAGATCTTGGTACCGTTGGTGAAGGTGTATGTCTCATAAACGGTTACGTTCACTTCTTTCGCCCGGACCGGATCGCCGGAATTGTTCTCTAAAGCCTCTACCTTAACGACAAAGTCCCCCAATGTGTTGAAGGTGTAAGACGAGACTGCACTTGAGTATTCTCCTCCCGCAGGTTTCACATAGAAGCGATACCCCGGATCGGTAATGCCGGACGAAGTGGCTGCGAAAGTAACGGCAGTACCTTTGAGGATAGACGCTGCCAGACCGTCAAAGTCCACGTATTGTTCCGGCAGAGTAGGATAAACCACAGACAATTTCTTGGTAAAATAATTGTACGTGAAAGTATAATCACCGTCTATATCTAACGTCAAAGTAGTAGCATCATTAGATGGATTACCTGAAAAATCATATTCAACACCGCTATTATCGCGGGTAATAGTTGTGTTATTAAATCTCCAATCATTATCACCTACGACGATTTTAAAGCCGATGCTACCTGCACTAAAGTATTTTGTGAGTGTAGCTGTGATGCCACTATTGTCTGTAAATCTATCGCTACTCCCCCAATCGTTGAATCCGCCTCTAACTGTGATTTCAGGAGCCACAAATGTATATGTGCCCCAAGTGCCGGTGCAGGCTGTACCGTTACCGTTTTCATACCATGTATCCGAAGAGTTGGTAATAGTAAAGAAGTTATTGGTCGTTCCTACATTATTATCGGTGATAGACTGCGCTGCTGTTTGTGCACCCCAGTTATCAGTATTACTCGATCCGATACGTTGGAACGTGATGGTTGATTTTCCTGCCAAATCTACCTCGGCGAACCAAGTGTCGGATGTCCCGTCAACAAGGGTCATGGCAGTGGTAGTACCGGAATCAAGTATCACACCAATTCTGGCATTAGCTTGAGTCCACCAATTGTACTCCATCTTGCAGTAGATACGCGTAGCGTCTGCAAAGAGGGGTGCCATACTACCCATACAAAGCAGGGCAAGTAATGATAATACAATTTTCTTCATAAAATCAAAAATTTTAGTAATTAACTTTAGGGCTCTGCCCGGACTTATTTAGTGGGGAACGCCTCCGAGCGTTCAGACTTTCCGAACTCTCCGCACTTATTTAGTGGAGAACGCCTCCGAGCGTTCTGACTCTCCGGACTTTCCGGGCTCTGCCCGCACTTTCATTTAAAGTATTGAACGCTCGGAGGCGTTCTCCACTATTGAGAGACATCCTACCGGGATGTCTCTACCAGAATAGCATCTCTACCCACTTCCGCGCCGAGGGCGTTGTAGGTCTTGCCGTTGCGGTGTATGAATATCTGACCGTTTATTATTTGCTTTACGGATTTAACCTTAACCGCAGTGTTCTCTTCAATGGTAGATTCACCCGCAAGGCCTTCTATTATCCCGTCATCACGAACGGTTATTTTGTAGTCGCGCGTTTCCGTGATATCATAGAGTTGACGGTGGTCGCCTTCTTGTCCCTCGCCAACATTGTTGTGGAAAATAAGGTGCATCTCTATCGTAGCACCTTCCACCACGGTGAAGTCATATACATTGCATACCACGCCGTCAATAGTTGTGGTGGCAGGATTAGTTGTCCCCGGCCATGCGCCGAAGGCATCATTAGGATTGCCCCAGGCATACAAGTCAAACACTTCCCATGTCGTTTGGTTGCTCGCATACAGATGATAGGTCGTATAGACAGGCTCAGGAGCACCTTGCTCGTATGCACCTTGGTCGGTAACAATAAGACTATAATCGCGAGCCTCGGTGATGTCAAAAAGAACACGACGATCGCCGTCCTGTCCTTCACCTACATTGTTGTGCATAATCAGGTGCAAGTTCACAGCCCCGTCGATATCTTCAAACTCAAGAGTGGTAGATGTCGAACCCGGCCATGTGCCAAAGGCATCCTTATCGCCCCAAGCATATACATAGAAATTATCCCAACCTGTATTGTTGGTGATTGTGAGATTATGCGTAGTAAAAACAGCGGGCTCAGCCGGGACATAGGTGTCCCACGTTGCTTCGGTGGAGTTTTGCCCGAAAGCAGTAACATAATCACCCTCGGCGGGGATAACAATGTCCCCTGTCACATTCCACGCAGCAGCCTCCGCATTCTCGGCACGCTCAAAACGAATAGTGGTATAGTCGCCTGCTGGGATAGTAAATGCATAGATATAACGGTCTGCATCTTCAATAACGCCGATAACCGATGTCTCATTGTTTAACACAGCGCGCTGTGCGGCATTAGCATCAATCCACCAGGAAACAGCATTGGCTTTCAGATAGATTTTCTCCGTGCCGTCAAAGTTACGGGCAAATGAGAAGGTTGCCATAAGGGCAACACATAAAGTAAAAATAATCTTTTTCATAGTGATTTGTGTATTAAAGGTTAATTAATGTTTATATATCCTATATTCATAGGGAGCGAGTGTGGTTGTGGTTCCGAGGGTGAGGGTATCGCCGGAAAGGAGATCGGCGATTGTCTGCTCCTGGTATTTCATAGGCAGTTTGACCTCCTGCTCTTTGTCGGAACTATTGCAGATGACAATCATCGACTCCTTCTCATCGTCATAATCGACATAGGGCACTTTTCGGTTGAGCGTGCCGGTTGTTTGTGTGGCTCCGCGCAGATACTCGGTATCCAAATAGACCTTGAGCAGATTAGTCATTTGCGCTTGATAGCTACCCATTTGTGACTTGTCCTTCGGGAAATCCATGAGATTGTATTGGAAGAAATCAATCCGCTCCACTGTCCCTAACTCCTGCGAGGAATAGAACATCGGCACACCGCCCATGAAGATGGTTAGGCAGAAAGCGGACAGTTCGCCCTCAGGCGTGCGGTAACGTGTTTTGAGGGAGACATCGGCATCCTTGTCCTCTCCTGATGAGACATCATGGTTGGTGACATAGCGCATGCGTTCCTTGCCTTTCGGCGTAGCGTTGTACTCCGAGGTGTGCGCCGCCGTCAAGCCGGCGAAGGTGCCTTTATTACTATACAATCCGGAAATACCGCCCAGAAAATCCCAACTATAAAGGAGATCAAACCCGATGGTGTAATGGCGTGTATCGGTTGTTTCCGCCAACATGATTGCATCACTTTTGCGGTTTCGTATCTCCGTGACAACCGACTCCCAGAATGTCAAAGGCACTCCTTCAGCATAGTCACAACGGAAACCGTCTATATCGGCTTCATCCATCCAATAGAGCATGGCAGCCTGCATGGTGTCACGCACAGCAGCAATATTATAATTGAGGAACGTGACATCTTTCCAGTACTGTTCGGAACCGGTGGACGGTCCTTCGTACCACTCGGGGTGGTTCAGATACCAAGCATTATCCCACGAGGTATGGTTGGCAATCCAGTCAAGCATGACCCGCATGCCTAATGAGTGGGCTTTGTTGACCAGACTTCTGAGATCCGCCATTGTACCGAAAGCAGGGTTGATAGCAGTGAAATCCTTGATACAATAGGGTGATCCAATAGAGGTGCTATCTTCACCGATAGGATAGATTGGCATGAGCCAGAGTACATTCACTCCCATCTCTTGGAGGACGGGCAGGTAGTTCTCGATAGCCGCAAAAGCGTTCTCTTGGGCAAAGAGGCGTTCGTTGCATTCGTAGATAATCATCGTATTGGCATCTTTCACCTCCGCTTTCTCCGGTTCGGGAGGAAGGACGCTATACTCCGGCCGGCAAGAGGTTAGCAGAACGATTGCGACCGTAAACAGTATAAGAATGCTTAAAAATTTATTTGCTTTCATAGTTTACTCCTTTCTTGGCAAATTAGCTACTACAGATAATTCAGAAACACCCTCATTGGCGATTTTGAGATAATATACATTCTCTTGCTCCTTGACGTTAATGTCATAGAGCACACGCCAATCTCCGGCTTCCCCTTCACCGAGGCCGTTGTTGTTGAAAATCAGATGGAACTCATCTCCTACGAAGCCTGTGATTTGCGTATGATAGAGTCGGAGTCCGAGGATAACGGTAGAATCCATTTCAACGAAAGATTTGCCGGGCCATTTGCCGATGGCCTCGCTCTCGCCCCATGCATAAACATAGAGAGACGACAAGGAGTTTGTTGCATCATAGAGCCATAAATCCACGGACGCAGAGTCTTTAGGTTGTATTACCGGTTCGAACCACTCCACATCGCCCGGGTTCTCAGGATCGGTAATCGGTTTTGCTGTCTTGCCTGAAATATAGACATACTGTTCTCCACTTAATGTAACCGGTCCGTAAGCGTTAAGTTGTGTCTTTTCATCGCCTTTATTGGACAAGATCATGGTTTCCACAAGTCCTTCGTTCGCTTCTCCCAAATCAAAATAGAGATAGGTATAACGCCCTATTTTTTCCGTCCCGGTAACTTCCAACCCTGGCCAGTCGCCGAACAGAGGTGTCCCCGAGGCATTCCACATATGGAGTCTGGTATTCATCCCCCAGTCGAGTCCGTCTAATACATAGAGTACCGGTCCGTCGTGGTTCAGCTTGCCGTCGAACCGCAAAGGCTCTACCTTTCCGTCTTTGGTGAGATGCAGATAAAGGGTGTCTTCGCCGAGGGTGACAGGTCCGTAGTCCTTGAGCTGGGTGGTATTATCGCCATTGTCATTGAAAATAAGCATCGCCTCTAATCCTTCATTCAGTTCACCCATATCGAAATAGTCCAATTCGATACCATTGACCGTCTCTTTGCCTCGAGAAACCATCCCCGGCCATGCACCGGCAAGCGGGCTTGTACCTTGGTAAGCATAAAGGCATAGTTTCTTAAAACCTGTTTCGTCTAACACATAGACAACCGGTCCGTCGTGCTGGATTTTCCCCGTTTGGAAATATGCCGCCCATCGGAGAGCCGATACATTATTGGATGTACCAAGCGAGGCATTGAGTATATGGGTTACAGGCTTGCCGTTGATGTCACGTTCGCCGCCCATTCGCCGGCTGGCAAACGAAAAACCGTCAGCAAGTGTTTTTCCGTTCTCGAAATCTTCAGGGAAAAGATAGATACCCCATTTTTTGTCGGAAGCCGGAGCTTTTTCCATCTGCCATTTGACTTGTCCGATTATTGAGTCCTCATCCAGACCGTTGAACGCTCCGAAGATATATATCTCTTCATCAGCCGGAGTACCAACCGGAGCTATGAGTTCTATCAAGATAGCATTTGACTTGATTTCAAACTGCGTTTCCTCATGTTCAAACTCCAAATCCCGAGGCTGGCAGCCAAAGAAGGTACAAAGGGACAATGTACAAAGTACAAAGGCCACTATTTTATATATTGCTTTCATAATTCGTATTCGTAATTAATAATTCGGGTTTTGTTTCAGCCCCGGGTTGACAGATAGAGCAGACGCCGGGAGCGGGAACCACTCATATTTGCGGTCACGCTTGGCCGGATAAGCCACGCCGTCATCGGTAGCACGGCCGAAGAACCACCACTGGCCCTGTGTGAACTGGTCGAACCGGCGCAGGTCGGTACGGCGTCGGCGTCCCTCGCAGAGGAATTCCTGTCCCCACTGATCCAACATCCAAATCATGTCCATAGTAGAGATGCGTCCGTAATTCTTGGCGTCCGCTTCGTTATTGAAATAACGTCTGCGGACCTGGAAGACCATATCTTCCGCGCCAGCCGCATCGCCTTCACGCATTTTGCACTCAGCGAGCGTGTAATAGACCTCCGCCCAGCGGAACTCTACATCGTCAATATCCTGAAAATCCTTGCCTTCACTCTCCGGATAAATAGGATAACGAACGAGACGCACGCCGGAGTTGGTTTCTCCCCACCGCGGTGACATCACCGGTTCCAGTGCTCTGCCGATAGTCGTTGCGCCCGGGAACTGACCTACCTGATCGGTATAGTAGAGTTCCATTCCATCACGATCGGCATCGGCTTTGAGCACCTCACCCGTTCCCCACTTTGCGCGCTGCAAGCCGCGGAGGAAGATACCACTATAATTACCATTTTCCCATTTATAGTTTCCCTTGCGGATATCATAGTCGGAGAATCGCTCATACACAGCCCCCAAACGGTCGTTATAGGGAGGGTCGAGGAAACACTTGGCGCCTTCGGAATAGCCATAAGTCGGGTTTACTGTTCCGGAGTTGTCATAAGACGGAGCCAAGCAGCAACAGTTCCATGCACTTTGTGTACTGCTAAAATCGAAATACTTGTCGTATGTGTATGCCAAGAACGGCATGTCGCGCATCCATCCGGCGTTGAGCTGACCATTCTCCATGACAAATGCCATAACAACTTCGGGGCAGGTGGTGTTGGTGACATGATAGATGTCGCGGTAGTCGGATGCCAGATCGTAGGTACCGTAATCTCCTTTGAGCAAATCCTCTGCCAGCGTAGCACACTCGGAGAAGCGCGGCGTACCGGTGAAGACCTCTGAATTAAGCAACATCCTCATCTTGATCATTCGATTCACCGCTTGGTTCATACGATTACGGGTCGCATTGGAGCCATCCTCTTTAGGCAGTGCGGCATAGGTAGCGTCTAATTCCGAGCAAATGAAGTCATAGACTTTGATACATCCCTGCTGAAAATCCTCGTCCGCCGATCCGGGAATAGAGCCGTCGTCCTGCGTATAAAGAGGAATGGCACCGCCCCATATTTCAAAGCAGTTGTAGTACGCCCAAGCGCGGAGAGTCCTCACCTCGGCGATATAGGATTGCAGTTTCTCGTCCGTCATGTTCAGATTAGAGGCATCCAATGTACTAAGGTCAGAGATAAGGGTATTGCATAGACCAATCGTACTCCACGCCGTCTCCCATGTGGTGCGGATGATCTTGGATTCCGCAGTCCATGTCTGCGTGGAAAGCACCGTTTTCTCTCCCTCGTCATATCCCCACAGACCGCCATTCCATACACGCCAGACAATCTGGTCCGCGCTGAACTCATTGAGGTACCAGAAATTCTCTAAATAACTCATTGCTGCATTTCCATATATGGCGGCAACGGCTCCCTTCACTGCCGCTTCATTCCTATAAAATTCAGAAGCTTCAATGCGGTCATAGACCTGCTCGTTCATCTCGCAGGCTACCAATGTACAAAGGGACAAGGTACAAAGTACAATTTTATATATCGTTCTCATAATTAATGCAGATTAAGGGTTACACCTAAACATAACTGGGCAGCGGTCGGATAGGCAGAAGAGCTATCCACACCCGGCGTAATTCCCGTAACGGCTACGATAGACGGGTCATTACCGCTGTAAGCGGTCATCGTCACAATATTCTTAGCCGTCAGATAGAGACGCAGGCCATCCACCAGTTTTTCTTTCCATTTGAAAGTATAGCCGAGGGTGATGTTATCCAGCTTGAAATAGTCTCCGCGCTCCAGAAAATAACTGCTGATCACGCCGCCACCCGTCTTGACGTACTTATCCGTCGTATAAGCGGTGCGAAGCACGTTGTCACTTCCGCTGCCGGAAAGCCCCATGCCGTACTTGCGCATGTTGAAAATATCATAATCGAACGCACCCGTGAAAAGCACCGACAGGTCGAAATCGTAGAACTCAAAATGGTTGGTCCAACTCAATGTATGTTTCGGCGCACCGTTACCAATATAGCGTTTCCATGAAGCATCAGCACTTCCCACCGGTTGTGCGTTGCCGTCATTATCCAGAACAAGCATATTGCCGTTGGCGTCAATGCCGGCGAACTGATAGCCATAAAATTGACCTATCTCACCACCTTCTTCCACGCGGAAGAAATACTCCGATGTACCCACACCCGGTTTCTGGTAGAGTTCCAAATATGAAGCCTGATAGACATCATTTGATAGTTTGGTGAGGTACGTGCGGCCGTAAGCGTAGTTAATTCCCATATTCCAACTGAACTGCTTTCCTGTGAATATGTCTCCGTTAAGGCTCACTTCCACACCGCGGTTGGTGGTTGTACCAACGTTCACAAGGATAGAAGAATGTACATAAGGCGGCTGGGGAGCGGTATAGTTATAGAGCAAATCCGGTGAACGACGGATATAATACTCTATACTACCTCTCAAACGATTCCATAAATCGAAATCTACACCGATATTATAACTCTCCGACTTCTCCCAACTGAGAATCGGGTTAGCATTCTTATCCGGCGCAAAACCAACCACCCACTCACCGTCCATGAAATACTGATAGTGGGCAGCATAGGTAGCTAACGACTGATAGCTGTCACCGGGTTCACGACCGGTCACACCGTACGAGAAACGCGGTTTGAGGCTTTTCAGTATATCTTTTGTCGGTTCCATAAACTCCGCCGAGCACATCTCCCATGCAATAGATGCCGATGGGAAATTACCCCAACGGCTCTTGACACCGAACTTCGTACTTGCCTCACGACGAATAGATGCAGAGACAAAGAGCATGTCGTGCCAGTTGTAGTTCACACGCCCGAAGAAGCCGAAGAGCGAGTTCTCTGTCTTACTCGTCCACATGGATGCCAGTCCGTCCGGCAGCCATGTACCCGAACCAAGGCTATGCCAAAGGGTATTGTCAAAGGTAAAATCGCGGTTCTCTGCACCTAACTGCTCCCAGTCATGACGTTCCCAAGAGGTACCGAAAACGAATTTTAGAGAGTGGTCATCCATTTGGAAATCATAATTGAGCAACCAGTCTAAGTGGTGGGTCTGGTTCTTCTGGTAATTGACATTCGCACGACCTTTATAACCGCCCCAATAACTCTCGTTGGACTTGGATGAAGCGTATGTATTGCCCTTCAAGTCATTGTAATCCAGAGAGTAAGCAACAGATGTATTGAGGTTATGATTCTCGTTGGAATAGAGTTTAAGTTTCAGCCCTACGTTTGCCAGCAGATAGAGTCTCTGCCCGTTTGAGGTTGTTTCTTTAAGCCTTGTCACAGGATTCACAGCTCCTGTTACGCCCGTAGGCTGGTAATAACTGCCGTCCTCATTATACACCGGCATAGTAGGGTTCATACTTAATGCATTATCCACCTGTCCGTTATCGCCCCAGGTCTCATTGACGCGACGGCCGGCGAGAGAAGCAGAGATTGTCAGATAGTCCTTCAGCACCTTCTGCTCCATAGCAAACCGTCCGCCGTACTCACGACGCGCAGAAACGATATCCAAACCATTCGCATCTTTGTAGTTCAGCGAAGCACTGTAGCTGCCGCCTTTCACAGAGGTGGCGATATTGATATATTGGTTGATATCATACGCCGCAGGACGTGTGATCTCGGAATACCAGTCGGTGTTATACCCATAGTCGGTACCACGGCGCGAACGACGGAACTCATCCGCACTCAGTACCGCCATGTGCGGTTTGGCAACGTTGGCTCCGAAATAAGAATCGTAGGTGACAGCGATGCGTCCTTGTTCCGATGAGCCTTTCTTAGTGGTAACGAGTACAACACCATTAGCACCACGAGTACCATAGATCGCCGCAGAAGCCGCATCTTTAAGCACCGTGATGGATTCGATATCTTGCGAACTGAGATTTCGTATATCACCACCGGCTATTCCGTCTATCACATAGAGCGGTTCGTTGCTACCGGAGAGTGAACCGGCACCACGGATTTGCAGTGATGACGAAGCGTTCGGGTCAGCGGCAGAGGTACTGTTGACCGTCAGACCGGCAACCTGACCGTTGAGCATTTCCATCGGGCTGTTCATCGGACCCTTGACAAAATTCTTGCTATCCACCTGTACAATGGAGCTGGATACCTCTTTCTTGCTCAGACTGCCATAGCCGATGACTACAACTTCTTCCAACTGCTCGCTATCTTCCAGCATGGCCACACGCATGTTTTGCGCGGCAGGAAGGGTTTGAGACTTGTAACCCATGTAGGAGAATTCCAGCATTGCTCCCTCGGCACATGTGATTTCAAAGTTACCGTCAAAATCGGTAATCGTTCCGTTGGTCGTACCCTGTACCAAAACGGAGGCACCAATCAACGATTCTCCGCTTTGGTCGGTAACAATACCTCGGAAAGTGTGCGTCTGAGCGCTCACTATCGCAGTTAGGCATAGAAGCGGAATGATAAGAATCTTTCGTTTCATAGTATATATTGTTGGTTAATTTATTTGCGTCAAACTTACTGCAAATCCGCCTCCCGATGCCATACGTATTCGGAGCGTATCACCTGTTGCTACGTATGCATTATCAATCTCATAATCGTATGGGTTAGTCTGCCAATCGGCTTCCTCTCCGTCTCGCCATATAGAGGCGTGATAGGTTTTTCCTTCTTCCAGCATAGATAAAGGTATCACCGCCTCGCGCGGTGCATCGGCGTTGATTCCGCCTATATACCAATTGTCTCCGCCCCGCTCTTGTCGGGCAAATATGCAGTATTCGCCTATCTCCCCGTCCACCAGTATTGAGCGTTCCCAGTTGCAGGGTACCTGCTCAATAAACGCAAACGCATTCGGGTGTTTCATATAGTTCTCCGGCAGGTCACATGCCATTTGTAGCGGACTATAGAAGCAGACGAAGAGCCCCAATTGGTTCATTAGCGTCGAGTGAACTCGTGTGTTGGGCATAACGGGATTTTCAAAGGCGAACACCCCCGGCGTATAATCCACAGGTCCCGCCATTATGCGAGTGAAAGGCAGCACGGTAACATGCTCGCACGGGCTGCCGCCATCGGCACTCCACGCGTTCCACTCCTGACCACGAACGCCCTCCTGACTCATCAGGTTAGGATAAGTCCTTTGCAGTCCGGTCGGCATAACAGGCTCGTGATTATCTATTGCGATATGATATTTCGCTGCCGTCTCGATAACTTTTCTATAGTGCCGCACGCCCGACTGACCTTTATTCCACTGCAAACCATCCATAGTCCGTATAATCGGTGCCACATAACCCGTCTTGATAACGTGAATACCATTGGCAGCATGATAGCGGTAGATACTATCCAAGTCGCGCTCATACGACGCAGCATTGCCGCCGGTCTCGTTATGACCAATAATCTGCACGCCCAAACTGTCCGATAAACGGCTCAAATAGTCCATATCCCAATCGTCGTAAGGTGTCGTGAACTCGAAATTTTTCCAGTCTTCCCAACCTTTATTCCAACCTTCAGCTAATACTGCATTAATGCCATGCTCCTTTGCAAAACGCATGTACCGCTCCATGTTCTCCGTCGTAGCACCGTGCTTAAGACCTTGTTCCCACGTCATAGATTTCATATGCATACCCCACCAAATACCCATAAACTTAGTGGGGCGAATCCATTCCGTGTCTGCTATTGCACACGGCTCATTCAGGTTAAGCATAATACGCGAAGCTACCAGCTCAGGTAAGGTGCGGGTCAGTATAAGCATACGCCACGGCGTCTGAAACGGGGTCTTTAAATACGCTTTAAACGGCGTTTCAACACCATTTAAATCAAGCCACGGGGTGAGATAAAGACGAACAGCCCCATCTTTAATATAGAAGTTTTCAGCGGGATAATCCGTGAGCGCAGCCTCATGAAGGAAGGCGTAGCCGCCGTCAGACAACTTCAGAGTAAGCGGCGAGCAGAGAGTGTCGTGCTTCTCAGACAGAGGAGCTTTAGTCCACAGACCTTCATAATACTCTGTCCGCCACGGTATAGACCATGCCTCGTGGTCAGCAGCAAAACGGTATTCGGTCAATTCATCGATGATAACAATATCTTTACATTCTTGCTCGGGGAAGACATAACGAAAAGCCATTCCGTCATCGAAAATGCGAAAAACGATATTCATCAGTACTCCCGAAGAGTGCCGCAAACTAACTGTCATTTCATTATGATGATCACGAATAAAACGCTCTTCACCCCACACGGTTTCCCAAGTGGTATCACGTGATGTAGTGGAGAACGCCTCCGAGCGTTCACAAGTGGAGATAAAAGAGAAGCCGCTGCAAAGAGACGTCTGCTCTGTTTCCATGCCTAAATTCGACCAATCAAGCAGCATCTTTTCTGAACCCTCGCCGGAAACATAGCGATACTGAGGTACGCCGGCATCCGTCAAACGGAACTCTACTCTTCGCACACCGTTAGGAGAATAAACTGCATTTTTGCTGCCGGAACTACAACCACTCAGAACAACAAGCAACGAGCAAATAGTAATACCAAACGTTCTCAGACGTTCTCCACTTGTGAACGCTCGGAGACGTTCTCCACTACAGAACGCTCGGAGGCGTTCTCCACTATGAATACTGCAAAGAAGGTGTTTCATGACATTTCGATTTTGCACAGGGCTGAACTAAAAACTTGTAATTTTTAGAAGTACCCTGCAAAGTTAGTATTATAATATAACAAAAACAAAAAATCTTAAGAAAATCAAGATAAAAATCAAGAATTTTCATCAATATTTTATATTTTCAAATAATAATTGTAACTTTGCGAAAACTAAAATTTCATTATGAAGAAAGTTCTGATATCACTATGCTTGGCGGCAATGCCCGGAATGTTATATTCGGCTAATAATCAATCGAGACAGCGGCTTCACGATTTAGATGTCGCATTGCAAAATCGTGCTACGTACGACGCTCAAAAGCAAGAACGGATTGACTCACTAAAGAGACTTTTATACCTCTCCGACCTGCCGTATTCATTATATCACGAATTATATGAAGAATATAGATCGTATAACTACGACACTGCGCTTATTTATACTCATTTTATGCAAGCCGAAGCCGAGAGGTTGCAGGATGAAGCACTGAGCCGCGAGGCAGACCTCTGCTGCTCCTTCGTTTTTCTTTCGGGCGGGCTTTTTCACGAGGCGCATCTTATCTTATCACGACTATGCGACCCTATCAAATCAGCGTCTGACGAATGTCTGATGACATACGCTCGCCTCCTATATGATATGTGCGACTATGCCGGCGCAACGCCGACTGCCGACAAGTATAATAAGGAAGGAAATTACTATTTGTCGGAATTAGTAGCACGGCATACTCCTGCCGATTCTGCCCTCTATTGGTATCCGCTGTCTGTTATCGATCTCAGAAACGGCAACTTCGAACAAGGTATAGCACGATTAGAGGCGGCAATGCATGATTCTAAAATATCAACTCACGACAAGGCTGTCTATGCGTCTTCACTTGCTTATCTGCACAGAAAGAAGAGTAATACAGATGAGGCTCTCAAATATTACATCGATGCTGCAATATACGACATTGAAAGCTCCACATACGAAACGGTTGCTATGCGAATGATAGCGGAGATACTATTCGAACAAGGCGAAATATCCTTGGCAGACAAGTATATCCACATCGCGTTGGACGATGCTCAAAAATATCACGCCCGCCATCGGCAAGTGAGCGTCTCACAACTGCTGCCCATCATCAACCAACATAACATTGCAAAGCAACATCGGCGAATAATAATAACCTATATTCTACTTTTAGTTACTATCATTTTATTTGTTCTCAGCATCACAGGTCTGCTCTTACTTCTGCATCGCAATATCACTATCAAAGAATCACAGCAGACCATAGATAATATCAATCAAAACCTTGTAATTGCCAACAAGGTGAAAGAAGAATTGATAGGCTCATATATGACCAATAATTCCCAATATCTGTCAGCCGTTGAGCATTACCAACAAGAGATAAAAAATGCCGTTATCAAGCGCCAATATAACGAACTGATGTCAATACCTAAAAACGCAGACGCACGCCTTCAGCGTGAGCGGCTGAACCGCGGTTTTGATGAGATGATAATGCGGTTATTCCCCAATTTTGTTGAGAAGTTTAACCTGCTACTCAAACCTGACTCGCAGATTGAGACAAAGTCTGAAGAGCTACTCACGCCTGCTCTCCGCATATTCGCCCTGATACGATTGGGCATCGTACATAATGAGGTCATCGCAGAGATACTCAACTATAGTGTCAATACCGTCTATTCCTATAAAACACGCACTATCAGCTCGTCCCCGCTCTCCGCCGATGAGTTCTACACCGCTCTGATGCAGATTTCATAAACACAACACAAAAAATATAATATGCACGAACTCGGAATAGTCTTTTATATTATCCGCGATGTTAAGAAAGCCGCGGAAGAGAACGGCGTCAAAAAAGTTTCCACCGTAGTAATGAACATCGGTGAGGTCTCAACCATCATACCGGATTATCTGACCGATTGCTGGCGTTGGGCTGCCGACAAGGAAGATCTCCTTCGCGGCTGCGACTTGCAGATTAACACCATACCTGCCGTGACGCACTGCGACGGCTGCCGAAAGGACTACTCCACCGTCGCTCACGGAAAGATCTGTCCCCACTGCGGTAGCCACGACACTTGGCTTAAGCAAGGCCAAGAGGTGGAAATAAAAGAACTCCAAATAGTGGAGAACGTCTGAGAACGTTCAAACGGTAGAGACGGTGTTTTTCACCGTCTCTACCATCAAAAAAAACAATTTTCTCTTTGCATATATTATAAAAAAGGCGTATCTTTGCAATCTAAAATAAAAATTATCTTAAACTATGGCTTGCTTTATTGTACCTCTCACTCAGGCAATCGCCACTACGGCATACCGTAAACATAACACTCACACAGATTCTTTTGTCGGTCGCAACCTCAAGACCCTCGAGCAGATGCTTTGGGGCGGGTCTATTATGCTTATCATTGACCATATCATTAACGGAGAACTGACATGGATATTCCCGTTCTTCACCGCTCTTGAGGCAGAAGGTGGAGGGTTGGTGATGCTACGCGAGATACTGACCGTCGGTTTTCCCCTTTCTATCGCCGTAACACTCGTTTGGGCTGTTTGGTGCTACGCAAAAGAACAACACCACAATGTACGAAGTAACGAAGTACAATGTACGAAGTGACGTTACCATACGTATAAAATAAACAAAAAACTAATATCATTAAAAACAATTAAATTATGTTCTTTCAAGTTTATGGAGAGCATGCCCTTATCCAATGGGTAATGCTCATTGTAGTCCTCGTAGGACTGATTCTTTGGAATGAGTTTGCACGCCGCACAAAGCTGGGTGGCGCTATTACATTCTTCGCTATTCCGTTAGCACTGACAGTTTATTTCATTGCTATTGCTATCGGTGCCCGCATGGGTGCTGACTGGGCAGTGAACAACCAGACCCACATCTACATGAACGGCTGGTTCCACTATGCTAAACTCTATGCTGCCCTCACCGGCTGCATCGGCTTTATGATGATTAAGTATGAGTGGGGCATCGGTGCCAAGCATTGGTTCAAACCATTCCCGTTCATCATCGTCGCCATCAATATCTTGATTGCCGTTTGCTCTGACTTCGAGTCGGCTATCATGGGTTGGAACAAATGGTGGCTCTCCTCAGAAGGCGTTTGGCTCTATGGCGGTTGGCATAATATCTTCAACGGCGTAGCAGGTCTTCTCAATATCTTCTGTATGACGGCATGGTGGAATGTCTATCCTTCAAAGGATCGCAAAGATATGATTTGGGCAGACATGACTTGGGTTTATATCCTTGTATATGACATCTGGAACTTCGCCTACACCTACAACTGCTTACCCACTCACTCATGGTACTGCGGTGTTGCTCTTCTTCTTGCTCCTACCGTTGCTGCTATCTGCTGGAACCGCGGTGGTTGGATTCAGAACCGTGCCAACACCCTCGCTATCTGGTGTATGTTCGCACAGGTATTCCCACTCTTCCAAGAGACCTTCAAAGATGGTTTCCAAGCCTTCAATTGGGCTGTTCTTCCCGTTCAGTATGTTAATGGTATTGATACTATCACAGCCATCTACGCTGCAGCAGGTGGTGACGCAGCCGCTACAGGTGCTACCGTTGATGCCGTAGGTGCTACCGCGGCTAACCCGACAGCGATGCTCGTCATATCTGCTCTCGCTTTGGTTACTAACGCCATCGCACTCTGCTATATCTGCGTGCAAGCGAAGAAACGCCATATTAATCCGTATAAAGAGGATGTCTTTGTAAATCAGAAATACTACAAAGACGCCATGGCTCGCGCTGAGGTGAACTAAACATCACTAATTAAGATTGAACGTTCTCAGACGTTAAATAGCGTTGTCCATTCCGCCGAATATCATTCGGCTATCCGCCCAACTACCGCTACCAGAACGTTCTCAGACGTTCTCCACTACAGAACGTTTGGAGACGTTCTCCACTACAGAACGTTCGGAGACGTTCTCCACTCTACATAACACAACAAAAGCCCCGTTTAGGGGCTTTTGTTGTACTTAATTCACCGTCTCTCAAATAGTGGAGAACGTCTCCGAACGTTCAACGGTAGAGACGGTGTTTTTCACCGTC
>FLNU01000556.1_pt1 | contig 29936 bp, 24 predicted proteins | sample 1140361 | NCBI WGS metagenome assembly FLNU01 (sample SAMEA3878206, study PRJEB12797) | bioreactor metagenome | biome: Moose rumen | place: Sweden | collected 2011-10 | reverse complement strand
CATACAGAAAAAGATTAAAAACAAGAACAAAAACCCATGTTAGAGAAAATCCGTGAAATGCTGGCCGAAATAGACCAGTTGCAAGCAAAGACCGCAGAAGAAGTTGAAGCACTGCGAATCAAATACCTCAGCAAGAAAGGTGCTATCACTGCTCTGATGGCTGACTTCCGCAATGTGCCTGCCGAACAAAAGAAAGAAGTCGGCATGCGCATCAACGAACTGAAAAACAAAGCACAGGAGCACATCAACCAACTGAAGGAAAGTTTTGCCACTAAAGACAACGAAAACGACCATACGGATATTACCCGTACGGCCTACCCCACTCCACTGGGAACCCGTCATCCGCTCACACTGGTGCGCAACGAAATTATCGACATTTTCTCTCGTCTTGGTTTCTCTCTGGCCGAAGGTCCCGAAGTGGAAGACGACTGGCACGTGTTCTCGTCCATGAATTTCCCCGACGACCACCCTGCCCGAGACATGCAAGACACCTTCTTCGTCGAAAGCCATCCCGACATCATCCTGCGCACGCATACCTCGAGCGTACAAGCCCGGGTCATGGAACACCAGGCACCCCCCATCCGCGTCATCTGCCCTGGACGCGTCTATCGCAACGAAGCAATCAGTGCCCGTGCCCACTGCTTCTTCCATCAAGTGGAAGGACTCTATGTTGACAAAGACGTATCCTTCACCGACCTGAAACAGGTACTGCTCCTGTTTGCCAAGGAAATGTTCGGCAACGACACCCAGATTCGCCTGCGTCCCTCCTACTTCCCCTTCACCGAACCATCAGCCGAGATGGATGTCAGTTGTACCATCTGCGGTGGTAAAGGCTGTAGCATGTGCAAAGGCTCTGGATGGCTTGAAATACTTGGTTGCGGCATGGTCGACCCCAACGTCCTTCAACTCAATGGCATTGACCCGACCATTTACAAAGGCTATGCATTTGGTATGGGCATCGAACGCATTGCCAACCTGAAATACCAGGTGCGTGACCTGCGCATGTTCTCGGAAAATGACATCCGCTTCTTGCAGGAATTTGAAGCAGCCCATTAACAAGACAGAAAGCGAGGTGAAAAATTATTCTTCACCTCGCTTCTCGTGATTCGTCCGATACACCCTACAAACACAATGGTAAACAAAGAACTATTTAAACACGACCACTTTGCCACCCGCGCCGGCATGGAAGTCATTGACATGGGTGAAGGATGGGCAAAAGCCCGTATGCTCGTAACGGAACAACACCTGAATGCGGCAGGAACTTGTCAGGGTGGAGCCCTTTTCACGCTCGCCGACCTTGCCTTCGCCGCTGCTGTGAACAGTCATGGCATCATGACCGTCTCAACCAGCACAAACATCACTTATTTCAAGTCGGTAGCATCGGGATGGGTCTACGCTGAAGCAAAAGAAATCGTAGACCACTATCGTCTGCCGTTTGCAGAAGTCCGCCTCACAGACGAAGAGGGAGAACTGATTGCTTTCTTCACTTCTTGCGGCTACCGGAAGAAGGGTGCCACTCTTTCCCCACCTTCAACCGAGAACCACTGAGCGAAACCGTAAAGAAATGCGGATGGCGGACGACACGACCATCTGCTGTTTTCAGATGGCTGTGAATGGCCATCAACAACTGACCGTCAAAAGTGCGGAACAACATACCATGTCCATAGTTTGGAGGTGTTATCGGTTCAGGCTCCTGAATCCATGGACCATCTAAAGTCCCGCTCTGTGAATAGGCAACCCCCTGCGTATATACATCACCTATCCAACTTGTCCATATCATTCCTAACGTTCCATTTGTAGTACGGAACAGGAACGGACCGTCGGTGACCATGTTCGGGCGCACGCTGCCATCTTCGGTCGTCTCACGGCTCCATGGCGAATCGCTGGCACGGAAAAGAATACTTCCCTCACCCACCGTTCCACTGAAATCAGGCTTCAAGGCAATCTTCTCGACTGTTCCATTACGATTCTGAAGCCACTCATGGCAATAGACCATATAAGGCTTTCCATCTACGTCATACCAGAGTGTAGCATCCAATGTAGGGCGATTGGCAGGCAGATACGTCGCATCGCCACCTGGGACAGGAACGTATGGTCCCTCAGCACGATTACTCACAAGCACATGACAAGCGCGACGCTCTATTACGTTATTCATAACCGTGTCTATCTTCACGGCTCGGTTCGTAAATGTGGCAAAATAATAATACTTACCTGCATGACGGTGAATTTCTGCAGCCCAAATCATCGGACGCTCACCCATCCACGATGCGGAATCAATCTGTACCACTCGAGCAGGCCCTTCCCAATCCTGCAAATTCTTACTTTTCCACAACATGCCACCTGTGCCCGTCATGTAATAGGTATGTGTAACCTCATCGGCCAGGACAAAGGGGTCGCTCAATCGGATAGAATCCAGTGGGACAGCCTGTACTGCCTGAGCAATGAACAAAAAAACAAAGGGAGTGAGAGAGGCGAAGAAAAAAGAATGTTTCAACATAACTAATAGGAAATGAATGAGTTCATAAACGGGCAACACTGCTCAAATCGGGTATGTGCTGCAACTGTTGGATAAGCGTGTCTGCTTCGCTCGTATCGTGTACAAACAACTGAATTTCTCCTTCAAAAATTCCTTCATTGACCTGAATGGTCAGTTTGTGCATATTGACATTGAGTTGTGTAGAGATGACTTGAGTAATTTGATTGAGTAAACCAAGACGGTCGATACCTTGCATGTAGATGGTAACTGGGAAAAGGACGGTTTTCTTGGGTAGGTTCCAACGGGCTGCCAGGACCCGGTTACCATGATTGGCTTTGAGACGTGTGGCAACAGGACACTGAAGTTGATGAATGGTGATGTGGTTGTCGGCCTCAATATAGCCCATGACAGGGTCGCCAGGGATAGGTTTACAACAATCAGAAAGAATGTAGTGGTGTTGAATGGTTTCTTCGTTAAGGATGAGCGTCTGTTTTCGGTCAAAAGTAGCAGGGTCAACGATGAAAGGAGTCTCTATAGGCTGGCCGTCCTTCTTTTTGCGTCCAAAGGTAAGAAAGCGTTTCCAACTGCTTCCTTTCTGTTTGCCACGCAAGGCAGTTAGGTCATCATCACCCAACTGAATGGTTTGGATACCAATGGCATAATAGAGTTGGTCAGCCTTGCTGAAATGATGAAGGTGACAAAGTTTGTCTATGGTGGAAGTATCGCGAAGGATATCGTTCTTCTGCAAGAACGTGTCAAGCATTTCTTCCCCTTTCTTTCTTCCCTCGCGCTCTTCACGCCGAAGGACAGCCAATATCTTGGAAGTAGCCTTGGCTGTAGTGGCTATGGAAAGCCAACTGCGCTGAACATGTTGTGCCTTGGAGGTCAGTACTTCGACTTGGTCGCCGCTGTTGAGTTTGTGGCTCATTGGGACAAGTTTGTGGTTAACCTTGGCTCCGATGCAATGGCTGCCGACGAAAGTATGTATCATGAAGGCAAAGTCAAGAACAGTGCTGCCAGCCGGAAGGGTGCGTATTTCTCCCTTCGGGGTGAAAACAAATATTTCGGAAGCAAAGAGATTCAGTTTAATTGTATCGAGGAAATCCATGGCATCTGGCTGTGGATCGTCCAGGATTTCTTTAATGGTGGTTAACCATTTGTCCAGTTCGCTCTCACTTTCTGTCTCCGTCTTGGCCCCTTCCTTGTATTTCCAGTGTGCCGCAAACCCTTTTTCTGCTATATCATCCATGCGCCGGCTTCGAATTTGGACTTCTATCCACTGGCCCTTGTTGGACATAAGTGTGACGTGCAGTGCCTGATAGCCATTGGATTTTGGGTGACTAATCCAGTCGCGGATTCGGTCAGGGTGTGAACGGTAAATTGAACAGAGTTTGACGTAGATGCCAAAACACTCATTCTGCTCAAGCGATATGTCTTTGGGCTCGAAAATGATGCGGACAGCCAGAATATCGTAGATCTGTTCAAAGGGCAGATGTTTGGTCTGCATTTTCCGCCAAATGGAATAAGGTGTCTTGATGCGTGCCTTGATTTCGTATTGCAGCCCCATGCTGTCAAGTTGGCTGCGGATGGGGTCTGTAAACTCTTGGAATACAGTGGACCGCTCAAGTTGAGTATCTGCTAGTCGGCTCTCTATTGCTTGATAGTCGTCCGGATGTTCGTACTTAAAACTCAGGTTCTCAAGTTCTGACTTGATGGCATTAAGTCCAAGGCGATTGGCCAATGGTGCGTAGATATAGAGAGTCTCACCGGCAATCTTATATTGTTTGTTTTTGGGCTGAGAACCGAGGGTACGCATATTGTGGAGGCGGTCGGCAATCTTGATGAGAATGACCCTGATATCCTCACTCATCGTGAGGAGGAGTTTCTTGAAATTCTCTGCCTGAGCCGAAGCATTCTCTCCGAAAATACCTCCTGAGATTTTTGTAAGTCCGTCTACGATTTGGGCTATTTTCGACCCGAACATATTTTCGATATCTTCAACGGTATAGTCTGTATCTTCGACTACATCATGAAGAAGCGCACAACAGATAGAGGTACTGCCCAGTCCTATTTCTTCGCATACAATCTGTGCTACTGCCAATGGATGCATGATATAAGGTTCGCCCGACAGACGTCGCACTCCCTTATGGGCATGCTTTGCAAAGTTGAATGCCTTGGTGATGATTTCAACTTTCTTACGGTGCTTGGTAGCAAGGTATGACTCTATCAAATGGTTAAAAGCCTTATCTACCATCTGCTCTTCTAGTTGTTCGGTAAGCATGAAGATATTTACGATTTACGATTTATGATTTACGCTTCACACTGTATGTCTTATTTCACACGTATCTTCTGACCAGGACGAATGTTGCTGCCACTAATACCATTCAATTTGCGCAGGTTGGCAACAGTAGTTCCATTTCTGCTGGCAATCTTCGACAAAGAATCACCTCCTTTTACAGTTACACTCTTTGACTGATTACGGTTCTTCCTGCTTCGACTGCCATTGGAAGACCGAGTGGAGTGACTACGATGAGAGGTCGTCGTATTAGCAGATTCAACAATATCTTCCGTAACTGTACGGCGAATCATCATATCACTACTGCCCGAACGCCCAGCATAAAGACTGTCTTCATGGAGGATAAAGGGCTCAACAGACTGGGCAGGGAGTCGTATTGCATAGTCACGGGGAACAATGTCACGCCTATACTGAGGATTCAGTGAGCGTAACTCATCAATGGTTACATTACACACTCCTGCAATTTGGGAAAAAGTCAAGTCGTGAGCCACGACGATAGTATCAGACATGGTCGGAAGCGTACTTTCCATCGGCACGATGCCATAGTCACAATAATAATTCATGATATAGGTAGCCGCAATAAATGCAGGCAGATAACCACGTGTCTCACGTGGCAGGAGATTGTATATATCCCAGTAGTCCTTGGCCTTGTCTTGCCCACCGGCTCGCAACAATGCCTTGTGAACATTGTTTTCCCCACAATTATAGGCGGCAATGGCGAGACCCCAATCGCCAAACATATTGAACAGGTCGCTCAGATAATGGGCTGCAGCCTCACTTGACTTCAAGGGGTCACACCGCTCGTCCACCAAGGTATTTACCTCCAACCCATATCGCTTACCCGTGGCAATCATAAACTGCCAAAGTCCGGCAGCACCGGCATGCGAGGTGGCAGAAGGACGCAGGGCAGATTCTATCACAGGAAGGTACTTCAGTTCAAGGGGCAATCCATAGCGTTCCAAAGCCTCTTCAAAGATGGGCATATAGAAATTTGAGGCTCCCAACATGACGGAGACGGAGTGCCGCATGCCGTTGCAATAGGTATTGATGAATGTCTTTGTCACATTGTTCAAGGGCATCTCTATCGTCGTGGGAATACGGGACAAACGTTCAATCATCAATTGGTCGTCCGCCGGTTGTATCATAGGTTGAACAGAGGCATCTTGCACCCCTTCCGTCAAACGGGTACGGTTGTCAAAATCCCGCATAAGTTCCTCCTTAGAGATCATCATACCCTCTGGAAAATCTATCATTTCCGCGTGAGTACTGTCCTCCCGGACAAGTATGGCAGTCGAGTCTTCCTGTGCCTTTAACAGTGACACAGAAAGAAGCAGTGAAGTCAAAAATATACAAAGTCTACGGGTCATTTCCATTATCTGGTTATTTATGATGAATAGTAAGTTCAAACACTCAAAACATGATGGAACACTGAATTCCATACGAATTTGACAAAAGTTGATTTCCTGTGTTCAGGGCCGTCTGATGGTGAATAACAGAAGGACGCACCTTCATACTTAAGTCACTGCTAATGTCGAAACTGGAAAGTTCAGCATCAACATAGGCATCAATGATGGACAAGGCATACACACCAATGATACAGAACACGCTCATGTCACGATAACGACGATAGAAATCCTTCTTCCGTCTGAATATATCCTGCAGCCTCTCCAGGTTGGCTGCAATGTTATACGAACGAGGAATAAAATTCTCATAACTTTTCGAATTGGGGTCATCATCAGTAATGTCAATATATGCCTGTGAATAATCCCTGTACATTGTATTGTTCCAATTGATGGCATACATACACCCGATAAAACCACCATAAAAGATAGGCAATTTCCAATACTTCCTATTATAAATCTGACCACCCCCGGGAAAGACAATGGCCATCCACAAGGATTTCTTGGGATTAGGAATCCAATGATTCGTCTCCATGTCAAGTTTAGGAGCAGAAACAATTGAGTCAGTAGGGGCCAACAGAACAGAGGCTTGGTCTTGAACAATAGTATCCAATGAATGGACAATGGAATCTGCCAAGATGAGAGGACGCAACTCGGCTTGAATCAATGAATCATCCAGGACAACGGAAACAGGCCTTTCCTGAACAGCAACCTTCCTGGCAGGAACCTGCTCACCCTGTTGTTGAACGCTGCCCACACCCTCCTGTGCCTGCACCGCCGGAACCGAAAAGAACGCCAACAGACAGGAACACAGTAAACATATGGATGACAGATGATTCATACAGCCGATTATTCACGAAAATTTGAAGTTTGAAATTTTCATTGCTCGTATTATTTATTATTGCTCGTAGAGACGTGGGCGTGCCCCGTCTCAGAAGTTTGAAGTTTGAAATTTGAAATTAAAATTTCCCGTTCTTTAACCTTTAACCTCTAACCTTTAACCTATTGAATTTGAAGGATTAGAGCAACGAAGACAGAATCCGCTTCAAATCTTCCAGGTCCTTGAATTCAACGGACAGTTTCCCTTTCCCCGAGGACGAAAACTTCAGGAGGATGGGTGCCGAAAGGTTCTGAGAAAGATGGCTACGCAGCACCTCCACCTCGTCTGGAAACGAGTAAGACTTCTTGTCGTCATTCGTCACATTCTTGTCAGTCAACGCTTGATGTTGAACCAGTTCTTCAACCTTTCTGACAGAATAGCCGTTACGCAAAATGTCATGAAACAATTTCAACTGCTGCTTCGTGCTGCTGGCCGCTAAGAGAGCACGGGCATGACCAGCATCTATCTTACGGTTTTGCAACGCAACCTGCACAGGAGCAGGAAGTTTTAACAACCGCAAGAAATTGGCAACGGTCGCCCGCTTTTTACCCACACGTTCGGCCAGTTTCTCCTGTGTCAAACCATACTGTTCCATCAGATGTTGATAGGCCAATGCAATTTCGATGGGGTTCAAGTCCTGCCGCTGGATATTCTCCACCAGTGCCATCTCCATCATGTTCTCGTCATCAACTGTACGTATATATGCTGGAATCGTTGCCATATGAGCCTGCTGGGATGCACGCCATCTGCGCTCACCAGCAATAATCTGATAACGCCCGTTTGACAACTGACGCAACGTGATGGGTTGGACGATACCAATTTCCAAAATAGAGTCCGCCAGTTCCTGCAAGGCCTCCGCATCAAACTCCCGTCTGGGTTGGTTGGGATTGGCATCAATCAAGTCCAGCCGAATCTCATTGATAGTGGAAGAACCGTCCGTCCGCAGGTCTTCCGTCGAAATCAAGGCGTCAAGACCACGCCCCAATGTACCATATTTCCTTTTAACAGCCATAGATTACAATTTCTCCACAATCTCCCTTGCCAAAGCCAAATAGTTCCGTGCCCCCGTCGAAGTAGCATCATAAATAATACATGGAATACCATGACTGGGAGCCTCACTCAACTTGACATTACGCTGAATCACCGTCTTGAAGACCAATTCCTGAAAATGGCGTCTCACCTCATCATAAATCTTATTGGCCAGACGCAGTCGGGAATCAAACATTGTAAGCAGAAAACCCTCAATCTCCAGTTTCGGATTCAACTTGGACTTAATAATCTTGATTGTCTGAAGCAATTTACTGATACCCTCAAGGGCAAAATATTCACACTGTACAGGAATAATCACCGAATCAGCAGCCGTCAAGGAGTTGGTCGTAATCAAGCCCAAGGAAGGGGAACAATCTATCAAGATGAAATCATATTCACCGCGCAGTGGCTCAAGCATGTGCCGCATGACAAGTTCACGCTGGGGCAAATCTATCATTTCAACCTCAGCGCCCACCAGGTTGATATGGCTGGGAATGATTTCCAGCCCTTCTATATCTGTCGTATAGATAGCCTCATGTGGATGAAGGAACTGCCGGGAGGCCGAGGCAACTAAGCAATCGTAAATAGACGTATCAACCCTTTGCACATCCACACCCAGACCCGAAGAAGCATTTGCCTGAGGGTCGGCATCCACCACCAGCACCCGCTTACTCATCGTTGCCAGGGAAGCAGCAAGATTGATTGTCGTCGTCGTCTTACCGACTCCTCCCTTCTGATTGGCCAAAGCAATAATTTTACCCATAACCATTGAAAATTGAAAATTACGCTTCACGCTTCACGCTTCGCTACGCTAATGAATTGCAAATATAAGGAAAACCAAGGAAAATAACAACGAACAACGGACAAATAACAACGAACAACAAAAAGTCACCCTCCCCTTCTCTCCGAAATAGAGGAGACTTTTGACCCTCAACCCCTCTATTTATCACCCCTACTTTGGAGGGATTGGCCGAGGTGCCTCATTTTACATTTACAAACCCCTCAGTCTGTAAAAGATTGACAATCCTGTCCCTGAAATCTCCCTGGACGAGGATGACGCCATCCTTAACCGTACCACCAACTCCGCATTTTGTCTTCAACCGCTTGCCAAGTGACTTCAAGGCTTCTTCCTCGCCCACAAATCCCCTGACCAGCGTGACGGTCTTTCCACTTCTGCCGCTTTTCTCGATGCTGACCCGTAATTTTTGCTGATGAGGCGGCAACTCGGGAACGGGTTCATGCGTCTCCTCCATGATATACCCGTAATCGCTTCTGGTGGAATAGACGACTCCCAGACGTTTCTTCCAGTCGTTTTCTCTCATGTGCAGTCTCTGTTTTATTTTTTGGATGATACAAAAACAGGCGATGATACACCTTTGCAGATACCATCGCCTCTGATTTCTTTAACCTTTAACCTCTAACCTTTTGGATTTAAAGTTTAAAATTTAAAATTTGAAGTTTTAAGTTTCCTTTAACCTTTAAACTTTAAACTTCAAACTTCAAATTTTCTCTCTTTCTCTGTGTCGGGGCAGCGTGACTCGAACACGCGACCGCCTGGTCCCAAACCAGGAACGCTACCAACTGCGCTATACCCCGTTCTCCATTAGTTATGCAAAGTTACGATTAATTTTTGTATTTGCAAAATAGTTTTGTCTATTTTTATCATTTTCTGCTGTGCAATGAAAAAGAGAAGTGCGCCAAGTGGCACACCTCTCTTTTATTGTCTATTTATGGATGAATTATTTCAGTTCGATGATGGCACGGCGGTTAAGAACGTAAGGAGTAACTTCGTTCACACCACCTACAGCCTTCACTTCAATCTTGTCGCGGCTCACGCCGAGGTTGACAAGTTCGTCAGCAACAGCCTGAGCACGAGCCTCAGAAAGTTTCTGGTTGTAAGCAGAGTTACCAGTCTTGCTGTCGGCAGAACCAGTTACAAGCACCTTAGCACCAAGGTTCTTGGCAGTCGTTGCAAGAGACTCAAGGTTGATCAAATCCTTCTGTGAATCAATCTTCGAAGAATTGAGTTCGAAGAATACAGAGGCTGCTGCGCTTGCCACAACTTTGTCTGGAGTCTCAGGGCACTTGTGGTTAGCCCACTTAGCAAGTTGAGCACGGAGATCGGCATTGAGTTGACGTTCGCGGTCGAGGTCGGCACGCAGACGAGCAAGTGCTTCTTCGCTTGATGCTGCCAGTGCGTTGTAAGCGTCAGCAGAGATAGCACGGTCGAATGTGCTCTTGCCAAGGTTGAACTGCAGACCGAGGTCGATAGAGGTCAGGCCCGTTGAAGTTCCATGGTCAGACTTATAAGCACGAGCATAAGGAACAAATGCACCGGTCGTAGCAGTGTAGGCTACATCTAGGAACAGTTTCATGCGCTGAGACAAACGCCATGTGTTTTCGACACCCAAACCAAGGGCAGGAGTATACTCACCTTCACCAAAGTTACGGAGAACTCCGGCACGAGCATAAGGAATGAAGTTCCAGACACGGGTGTCGCTGTAACCATAAAGCAGGTTGCTCAGGTTGAACTGGAGGTCACCATAGATGGCACCAAAACCACCTTTGTCGTACTCGGCCCCCCAAGTGTAGTGCTTGTTTTCAATAATACCATTTCCCCAAAGCAGTTTGGCACGAACACCCAGACCAGGAGTGAACCACTTACCTACGGCCAGGTCTACACCAAAAGATTTTCCGTTGGGAAATACATTGTCCATCCACTTTTTAGTTCCATAAGGGTGAATCAATGTCATGTCAACACCTACCTGAAGATACCAGTTGCACCAGAAGTCATTGGTAGCAACTGAATACTTGTCGAAGCCAGGTGTTTCGATTTCGGTCTGTGCATTGGCTGCAACAGTACCAATGCCAGCAAATGCCAGCGCAATCATTAACTTTTTCATAAGACTTTTAATAAAACAATAAAAATAATAATGATATTTACTTCTCTCTACCGATTTACGCCTTCTTTATCGGTGAAGACGGAATTTCATAGTTAAAAATCGTAAAAAACGACTATTATCTACAAAATTCGGTGCAAATTTAAGATTTTATATCAAGACGACACAATATCTTTGGTTTTTTTTTAGAAAAAGTCGAAAAAAAAATCAATTTCAATATAAATTTTGGTTGAGAAGTTTAAGAAGTTAAGATATTAGACTATGCGGACACTTGACACAACCTGGGAGCGCGGACGTCCCCGTCCGCACAAACTCTTCTGTCTGGGTTCTTGCTGGTGTGTCTTAAAGTTACTGCGGACGAGGAGGTCTTTAGACGAGCCAAAGCACTTCAGTTCTTTCTGCGGACGGGTACGTCTGCACTCCCAGGTCGACTCTCGACTCAAAACAGGGCTTCAATTTTGCGGTGTGGGATGACAGTAAACACGGTTTTTCCATCAGGGGTTCGCAGGGGGGTGGAGAGATGGAAGAGTGAGGATAGCAGTTGGCTGATTTCGTCTTCTGTCAGGAGTTGACCATATACGATGGCTGCTGTCTGTGCGAGTGTGAGGGATATTGTCTGGTTTGCCATTTCTGTAAGGTTTGTTCCATTTTCCATGGTCACATAAATCAAATCGTGGAGGAGTCTTGACGGACTGAGTCCTTCTGTGCCAGCGGGCATGCCATTGATGGAATAGGTGCCTCCGCCTAAATGGGTCACGTCAAATCCGATGTGTGTCAGGTGGGTCAGGATTTGGGTGAGCGTTCCCTTTTCTTTCTGATTCAACTCTATCAGTTCGGGAAAGAGTAGGCCTTGTGAGGTTGCTTTCTGCTCGCGCATATTTTTCATATACTCTTCGTATAGGATGGCGACATGGGCTCGATGTTGGTCCACGACAAGCAGGCCTGAGGGGATAGGGGTTATGATGAAACGTCCTTTGTATTGGAAATGAGGTTGGCCTTTGATGGCTTCAGCCAACTGTTCTGATTCGATATTCTTTGTTTCGGCATCAGACCACAGGGAGGGGTGGGTTGTGTCTTTCTTTTGGCGCCCGTTGATGAGTACTTCAACGACGTTGGCTTCGTCATTAGTAACTAAACTCTGCCGACGGTGGGGGGATGGATGTTTCTGAAGGTCGAATGTGTTCATTTGATCATACAGTTCGACCCAGTCCTGTACATTTTTTTTTGTATGTCTACTTGATGCGCTGCTGACAAAGGGGTTGTATGTGACGGATGGTTGAACGGGTGTTTTGCTGGTGTTGTCTGTCATGGTGCCTATGGCGGGTATGGACGGACGGTCTTGTGTGTCAAACTCAATGGTAGGAACGTTGTTGTATCGTCCTAATGATTCTTTGACGATGGCCGCCAGTACCTGCCAGATTTCGCGCTCATTGTCGAACTTTATTTCGGTCTTGGTGGGATGGACATTGACGTCGATGGTGTTGGGTGGGACAGAGAGATAGATGAAATAGGAGATATTTTCGCCTGGTGGTATCAGTCTTTCATAGGCGTGCATGACGGCACTGTGGAAGTAGGGATGGCGCATGTATCGTCCATTGACAAAGAAATACTGATGTGCTCCTCGCCTCTTGGACGAGTCGGGGGTCGCCACATATCCGGAGATGATGACAAGGGAAGTCTCACCCTCAATGGGTAACAGGTCGGCGTTAATTTTTTTCCCGAAGATGTCAAGGATGCGCTGGCGGACGGTCGTCCGTTCCAATCTATGTACTTCTGCCCCATTGTTGACAAGGGTGAAGGCTGTCTCTGGACTAACCAATGCGATTTTATAGAATTCTGTAAGGATGTTCTGTGTCTCTGTCTGGTTGGTCTTGAGGAATTTTCGTCGGGCTGGTACATTATAAAACAGGTTCATGACCGAAAAATTGGTACCAACGGGGCATGCCACGGGTTGTTGTGACTCTATCTTGGAACCTGACATGCGGATATAGGTACCCAGTTCGTCAATGGGGCGACGGGTTTTCAAGTCAATCTGTGCCACTGCTGCAATGGACGCTAACGCTTCACCTCTAAAGCCCAAGGTCTGTAGGTTGAACAAGTCGGTCGAGGTCTGTATCTTGGAGGTTGCATGCCGCTCAAAAGACAAACGGGCATCGGTCTCGGACATGCCTTTCCCATTGTCGATGATTTGGATGCGTGTCTTTCCTCCATCGACAATGACAATGTCTATCTGTGTTGCTCCGGCATCTATGGAGTTTTCCACCATTTCCTTAACAACAGATGACGGACGTTGCACAACTTCACCTGCTGCGATTTGATTGGCAACGGTGTCAGGGAGCAAATGGATGATGTCTTCCATTCTGTATCAATGCTTACATTAAGAAATATCTTGCAATCAACAGGAGGGCGATGATAATCATGACAAGGACTCCATTGGAGAGTTTCTTATGCCCTTCTTTTTCCCGTTCTTTTTTACGCCGCAGATGTTGTGTCGCACCCACAAACTTTCCCTTGATGTTTTCTGGCTGAAACTCCTTGGCTGGCAACAATCCCAATTCACGCTTGGCCCGTTCCTCTATCTTTTGGAGTTTTTCCTTGCGTGGATTATAATATATGTAATGATGGTTGAACCCCCTTGGTTTCCTTACTGTAAACAGTCCCATATCCTACATTCTATTTTAGTTTGAAGTTAGAGGTTAGAGGTTAAAGGTTAGAGTATGAATCCTCATTGCTCGTGGAGACGTGGGCGTGCCCCGTCTCAGAAGTTTGAAGTTTAAAGTTTTAGTTTAAAGTTTAAATATTGTCGAGCGATTGTATCGGTACTACCTTTTCTTCAGATTTCTTCAAGACATCCTTCTCACTCTTTCCTCTCCATTCGAACAAATCGTCCTTGCTCTTGGGACGAATATAGTCAAACCAGGCAAAGCCTGTCAGATAGCGTCTGTCTTTGGGTATTTTCAGGTCGGGATAGAGATTACATTTCCCAGCCGGCATCCACACTTTGACTACTTTCTTGTTTTCCATGAACATCTTCATGTCAGTCGATTCACTATAATTCATTCCGATACGAGAGCCGTCATCCTCATCTATGAAGTAAGTGACATAGACATTACCATGTGCTTCACTATGCTCAATCTCACCATCAAGGAAATAATTCTGTATCTTTTGTGAAGAGACTTGGTTGTATGAGGCGGAATCGATTTGTTCTATTGTCATAGCCTGGTTGATGATGTAGATTGAATCCACCGTGCTGTCATTGTTATAGACGCGAATCTCCTCTCCAAACACCTGTTGGGAGCCATTCCACAAGATTGGCTGCCCATGCATATATGTACAGGAATCTTTTTCCAACATAGCCAGGGAATCACATACGCCCTGCACATCACGTCGATACATTCTCACTTTATGATAGGCATGGAAGTTGCGATACACACTGTCTGTATTCAGGTTGTAGGTGAACATGCGCAGAGTATCGGCATGTATGTAGAAGGTATCTGGGGTGGAAAAGTCCATCAGCACAGCACTGTCTGTAGCAAAAGCGTCACCCGTCTCTTCAAAATATTTACAGTAATTACCCACTAACATGCAGGCATTTTCGTCATCGTTCAAAGCGACATGGCCGAATGCTTCGTCAAAGCCTTGCTCCTTGTTGCTGTAAAGGCTGTCGCCTATAATCCTTCTCATGTCCTTGATGATGTACGAGCGGTCTAACAAAGTAGCCATACCGCTTTTCGTATGATAGGTACCCCGTTCCCCATAGACGAAAGTTCCATCCTCCGAAGTAATATTTGTGGGTGACATGATGCGGGCTGTCTCTGTATTAGTGTAATAATACAAAGTATCAGAAACCAACACAAATTTGGGGTTGGTCAACTGTACATTGTCTGTAAAGAATGCTTCGTGCTGTGCCGGTGTATATTGTCCCCAGTCCGAGACCAATACATTGTCACCGTCGTAGAGCGTTCCTCCGTCAAGATACATTCCCACACCGAACATGCGGTCGTAATCCATGTGCTGGGTGACAAGTTTTGTCTTGTTGTGATGAAGGGTCACCTGCCCTCGCGCACGGGCTTTCATCTCAAATCCATCATAATACAGGGAATCACACAACAGTTTCAGGGTATCTCCCTGAGTCATGACAACATGACCAAACGCATCAAAAGAGTTCTCTTCCCGATAGAACTTGGCACTGTCGCAACTGAGAATCACTCCTTCGTGGTTCAGTTTGACATGTCCTACCAGAAACTCTATCCGTGGTTCAACAGGCTTTTTATATAACACATCTGAATGGATGAGATGAATCCGGGAATCCGTGTTCGCCCTTGGGTTTCTCTTGTCAGGAACAGCCGCCAACAACAGCATGAAACACAACAGGAAACTGAGTGTGGCCACCAGTTTCCTATGTACGTCGACATATGTGCGTTTACCTTTCATTTCATCTTTTGTCTGTCAACCGCTGTCGTACCATTCATTTTACCCAACCCGGGTATTTGAATTCGCAATTTCTCCAGTCTTCATTGATATGGATATAAGTCTTGCCCTGCATCTCCCTAATCCAATTGTCTACTTTCTCCTCACTCAACTTTTCGGTTAAGGCATTTTGCAGCACCTGATAGTCGTCTTTCATGGTGGCCCGATGCCCGTTTGTCTTTGTTTTCAGTCTGGCCACGGCAACGACTTCCTTGCCTTTGCCATTCATCCAGACGAAGGGCTTTGACAGTTCGCCTTGTTGCAGGTTGACAATGGCACGTGCCACATCGGTCGGCAATTCCTTCAATTCAAAGCGGGATGTACCATACTGGCTGCTGTTTTCATTCTTGTTCACCATCAGTCCATAGTTAGCCCGTGTGTCTTTATCTTGAGAGGTATGTGTAACCGCTTCCTCAAACGTATAGTCGCCCTTGTCCATGCCATCCACGATGGAGTCCATCTGGCTCAGACATGCCGTCAATTCCTCGTCGCTCACCTTGGGCTTGCGCAAAATATGACGCACATTGATGCGATCCCCCCTCTTCTCAATCAACTGGATAATGTGAAAGCCATATTCCGTCTCCACAATTTTAGACACTGTCTTGGCATCTGTAAGGTTAAAGGCTACATTGGCAAATTCTGGCACGACATCCATCCTGCTGATAAATCCCAGTTCGCCTCCTCGCTGGGCAGATTCCCTGTCTTCACTGTACAGCAGGGCTAGGGTCGAGAATTGCGACTCGCCCGAATTGACTCGCTCTGTATAACTGCGCAAGTCGTCCTTCACGTGGTCTATCTCGCTTTGACTCACTTCGGGTTCACGCACCAATATCTGTACTTCATATTGAGTGGGGACGAAGGGGATGCTGTCTTCCGGCAAATCACGCAGATAGCGTCGCACTTGGGCTGGCGTCACTTTAATGTTTTCCACCAGTTTGCTGCGTACCTGCATAATCATGGACTGGTTCTTCTGTGTTTCGTACAATTGCTCTCGGATCTGAGTAGAAGTCTTGCCAAGATATTCTTCCATCTTCTCCTTGGAGCCCAACTGCTGAATCATGTATTTCATCCGCATTTCTACCTCTTGGAATACGTCGGCATCTGACACCTCAATACTGTCAATCGCGGCCTGGTGAAGAAATAGTTTCTGGATGGCCAACTGTTCCGGTATCACGCAATAGGGGTCTCCATCCAAACGCTGTCCCATGGTTTGCGCCTCAATGCGCGCTTGCTCCACATCGGATTTCAGTATGGCTTCTTCGCCAACAACCCAGATTACCTCGTCCACCACGTTGTTTTGGCTATACAGGCAGCCAAAGGGCAGGAGCATAGTACATGTAATCAGCAGTTTCAGTTTATCTTTCATAGTCAGCATCAGTGTTTATTAACCGTAGACAGGACTGCTTCGTCAATTTCAACAGGATATTTCTTGCGCAGGGATTCCACCCACAAACGCTCCTGTTCATTCTGATAATCAGCCGTCACCTGTCCACGAACGTCTTTATACGTCTCCGGACTCTTCAACTTCTTTCCGTACACATCCGTAACTGGATAATCCTTTAGTGGCTTGTATTCCGTCCCTTTTTTCAGAACCAACATATCGACTGCCTTGTTGTCACCAACCTTGTAGATGCCATGTTCCACTCTCACCACTTTCACAGAATCACTATTCAGTGCCTTTACCAGAGTCTGTGCCCATTCGTCCTCCGACTTCTTCTTCAACAATTTCTTGGCTTGGTTCATAACCGCCTTGTCCTTGGCATGGATAACGATTCCACGGAAACGCGGTGAATCCCATGCATAGTTTTTCTTATTGGCAGTGAAATAGGAAGACAATCCTGCTTCGTCTTTGGCAGCCTTGTCCCAAATCTGTTCCTTACTGATTTCGTACATCAGTGTTCCGTCGTAATACTCCTGAGCGAGGTTCTTTGCCTCCTCGTCTTTCTCCAAGAGTTCTGTGTAGAAGCGGTCGACAATCACCTGACGGTTCACACCTTCCTGTCTGGCAAGACTGTCAATCAGTTCATTGGCCGACGCCTCACGAATGCCCCGCTGCTCCAAGAACTTCAGGATATTGTCATGATGAAACTCATACGACTCGAACGGATGGCGGTCTTCCAGTTTGATAATATGCCAACCCACGGTCGTCTTCACCGGGTCAGACACCTCACCTGGTTTCATGGCATAAGCAGCCTGTTCGAAGTCGGGAATCATCATTCCCTTTCCGAACTGTCCCAACGAACCGCCACGCGCTGCGGAACCCTTGTCGTCCGAGCAAGTCTTGGCCACTTCTGCAAAATCGGCCCCATCCTTCAGCACCTGTGCAATAGAGTCAATCCGTACCTTGGCAGCAGTCTGTGTCGCTTCATCGGCATCCTGACGCATCAGTACCAAGATGTGGGAGGCTGTCAGCAGGTCTTGGCCTTCAAACCGCTTGGCCGTATTCTGATAAGTCTTCAAGGCCTCACGCTCAATGTAGTCCGAATCCGCCAACGTTGGCACCACCATCTGTTCGCGGTAGCCCAATAGTTCGCGACGTATGGAAGCCAACGTGTCATAGCCTTCTTCCTTGGCAGCCTGGACTTTCAGTTTGAAATCAACAAACAACTGAACATAGTCCTTCACATCTTTCTTGTCCAGCACACCATCTGCATTATTCTTATTGAAGGAATATTCAAACTCGGAGCGAGTGACTGGCTCTCCATTGATTCGCATTAAGACAGGGTCTTCCGTCTTTTGTGCATTCGCGCCCATACAGAACAAGAGTCCCATGGACATAGCAAGCATTTTTTTCATATTTCACTTTTGTTCAAGGTCAAGAGTCAAGGGTCAATGGTCAAGGGTCGAGAGACTCTAGACTCTAGACAATTTATTTTCATTTTCTCATTTTCTCAATTTCTCATTTTCTATTTAATCTCACACAGATTCTTCACTTTTCACTTCCTCCCTCCCTTTTGGGGAGGGGCTTTCTCACTTAATTCGCCATTTCCGACAGAAACTTAATCCTCACCAACCTTATTTCCTCCTCCGTACTGTCGTCATTCAGCACCCGCATGGCAGTCTCAATTTTATCCGTTTCACTACCCATGAAGTACTGATAGATCTCGTTAATATGGTCTTCATCCATGATTTCGTCTAGGAAGTAGTCGATATTCAGTTTCGTACCACTATATACTATTGCCTCGATTTCGTCCAGCAGTTCCGTGAACTCTATGCCGCGCATCTCCGCGATATCGTCGAGAGCCACCTGGCGGTCAATACTCTGGATGATACCCACTTTGATTTTCGACTTGTTCGCAACGGTCCGTACACGCATGTCCGTAGGACGCTCTATTTCGTTCTCTTCACAGTGCCGCTGAATCAGTTTCAGAAACTCACCACCATACCGTTTCGCCTTACCAGCTCCCACACCAGGCATGTTCTGCAGTTCGTCAACAGTCACTGGATAGAGCGTGCTCATAGCATCCAGCGTGTTATCCTGGAACACAACATAGGGAGGTACGTTCAGCCGCTTGGCAATCTGCCTACGCAAGTCAACCAACATGGCATATAACTCAGTATCGATTCCACCAGCAGGTGTTACACTCACATAGTCTGCATCATCAAAATCATTGTCCTCGGCCACAGGGAAAGGCCCCGGACGTTTCAAAAACCTGCGGCCCTCCTTGGTCAGTTTCAGCAGGCCGTAATTCTCCACATCCTTCCTGATATAACCCGACAGCATGGCCTGGTTGACAACCGCATTCCACAGAGTCTCCTCGACATCCGCACCCTCACCGAACGTCTCCAACTGATCGTGCCGGTGGGCCAAGATGGTTTCCGACTCCACGCCCCGCAGAATGTCGATTATGTGGCTGGCCTTGAAGTTCTCCTTCACCCCATCAACCGTACGCAACACGAGTAGCAGTTCATTCCTTGCGTCACGTCGCGCCTTCGGATGCAAGCAGTTGTCACAATTGCCGCAGTTATCCTCCTCATAGGTCTCGCCAAAATAATGTAGCAACAACTTGCGGCGGCAGACCGACGACTCACAATAGTTGGCCGTCTCGCGCAACAGTTGCCGCCCGATGTCCTGTTCGGCCAGCGGCTTACCCTCCATGAACTTCTCCAACTTCTGCAAGTCCTTGCGAGTGAAGAAAGCGATGCAACGCCCTTCCAAGCCGTCCCTACCGGCACGGCCCGTCTCCTGGTAGTACCCCTCCAGGCTCTTGGGAATGTCATAGTGAATCACGAACCGCACGTCGGGCTTGTCAATTCCCATGCCGAAGGCAATGGTGGCCACAATGACGTCAATCCGCTCCATGATGAAGTCGTCCTGTGTCTGCGAACGCAGGGCACCGTCCAGGCCGGCGTGATAAGGAGCACTCCTGATGTCATTGGCACGCAATACCTCAGACAACTCTTCCACCTTCTTGCGCGACAGACAATAGATGATGCCGCTCTTCCCTTCGTTCTGCCTGATATAGCGGATGATGTCCTTGTCCACATCCTTCGTTTTGGCACGCACCTCATAGTAGAGGTTGGGACGGTTGAACGAAGACTTGAAGTCCTTGGCCTCCTGAATGCCCAGACATTTCTTGATGTCCGTCCTCACCTTGTCAGTAGCCGTGGCCGTCAGCGCAATGATAGGAGCCACGCCAATTTCGTTGACGATGGGACGGATGCGACGGTACTCAGGACGGAAGTCATGTCCCCACTCCGAGATACAGTGCGCCTCGTCAACAGCGTAAAATGAAATCTTCACCGAACGCAGAAACTCCACATACTCCTCCTTGGTCAGACTTTCAGGAGCCACATACAGCAGTTTGGTCTTGCCCTCCGTCACGTCCTGCTTCACTTTGTCAATGCCCGCCCTGTTCAACGATGAATTCAGGAAATGAGCAGTGTCCTCCTCTTCACTGTAGTACTTGATGGCATCCACCTGGTTCTTCATCAGCGCAATCAGCGGCGAAATGACAATCGCACACCCCTCCATCAGCATGGCTGGCAACTGGTAGCACAGTGACTTTCCGCCACCCGTCGGCATCAGCACGAACGTGTCGTTGCCTGTCATCAGGTTTCTGATGATGGCCTCCTGATCACCCTTGAACGTGTCAAAACCGAAGAAATGCTTCAAGTTCTCCTGCAAACTGTCCCGTATTCCCATTTCCCGATATTATCTCTTTTCAGCAAACAAAGTTATCCCTATGAAACGACATTTGCAAATTATTTCAAGAAAAAAACTGCCCATGCTCAGCGAAAGGGTTGCAAACACGTTGTCTGCATTTCAGGGAAAGGGTGTCAGCCAAGCAACTCTGCCGTGGATAGCCTAAAAACGGTTGCACTGAAGTGCAACCGTTGAGGTGTTTTTTTATGTGCTATGCGGGTTCGCGTTGCGCGAGGACAGCGAGGTTGGCTTTTTCCAGTTGGCTGCGAGCAAAGTCGAGGGTGATTTGCAGTGTCTTGGTGGGTTGGGCCGGCGACTGGTACATGGGGTCGAGCATGATGGTCTCCATGATGGAGCGCAAGCCGCGGGCTCCCAGCCGATATTCGATGGCTTTGTCGACGACGTAGTCGAGCACTTGGGACTGGAACTTCAGGTCGATACCGTCGAGCCGGAAGAGGTGGACGTATTGTTTGACAAGGGAGTTCTTGGGCTCGGTAAGGATGGCTCGCAGGGCTGTGCGGTCGAGGGGTTCGAGGTGGGTGAGTATGGGCATGCGTCCGACGATTTCGGGTATGAGTCCGAAGGACTTGAGGTCCATGGGGGCTATGTACTGCATCATGTTGGTCTTGTCTATCTTTTGGACATTCTGCACGGCATCGAACCCGACGACGTGGGTGTTGAGCCGCTGGGCAATGCGTTTCTCGATGCCGTCGAAGGCTCCGCCACAAATGAAAAGGATGTTCTTGGTGTCGACCTGGATATACTGTTGGTCGGGGTGTTTGCGTCCGCCGTAGGGCGGCACGTTGATGACACTGCCTTCGAGCAACTTGAGCAGTCCTTGTTGGACACCCTCGCCGCTGACGTCACGTGTGATGCTGGGATTGTCGCTCTTGCGGGCTATCTTGTCTATCTCGTCGATGAAGACGATGCCTTGTTCGGCCCGACGTGGGTCGTAGTCGCACTCTTGGAGGAGTCGGGAAAGCAGGCTTTCTACGTCCTCGCCGACGTAGCCGGCCTCGGTCAGCACGGTGGCGTCGACAATGGTGAAGGGTACGACTAGCATCTTGGCAATAGTGCGCGCGAGAAGGGTTTTCCCTGTGCCAGTACTGCCCACCATGATGATGTTGGACTTTTCGAGTTCCACGTCGTCTGCATTGCCTTCCGTTTCTGTGTCTTTCTGTCTCAACCGCTTGTAGTGGTTGTAGACGGCCACGGCGAGTGCTTTCTTGGCTGCATCTTGGCCTATGACGTACTGGTCGAGGTAGGCTTTGATTTCGGTGGGGGTGGGCAGTTTGTCGAGATGGAAACGGGGGGCCGGCATGGTGTGCCTGTTGGTCATGACGATTTCGTGGGCTTGTTCTGCACATTCTTCGCAGATGTTGCCACTGATGCCGGAAATCAACAGTCTGACTTCTTTCTCACTACGTCCGCAAAAGGAGCATTCTTTTTTCATTGTTTGTTCTTCAGCACTTGATCTATCATGCCGTAGTCGCGAGCCTCTGCTGCCGTCATCCAGTAGTCGCGGTCGCTGTCGGCCCATACTTTGTCGAAGGGCTGGCCGGAGTGGTCGGCGATGATTTGATAGAGTTCTTTCTTGAGTTTCTGGATTTCGCGGGCTGTTATTTCTATGTCGCTGGCTTGTCCTTGTGCGCCTCCCATGGGCTGGTGTATCATAACACGGCTATGGGGCAATGCGGAGCGCTTGCCCTTGGTTCCGGCAACGAGCAACACAGCGGCCATGGAAGCGGCCATGCCAGTACAGATGGTCTGCACGTCACTGTTGATGAACTGCATAGTGTCGTAGATGCCGAGTCCGGCACTGACGCTGCCACCGGGTGAGTTGATGTAGATGCTGATGTCCTTGGCGCTGTCTACGGAGTCGAGGTATAGCATCTGTGCCTGCAACACATTGGCTGTATAATCGTTCACCTCAGTTCCCAGGAAGATGATACGGTCCATCATTAGTCTTGAGAACACGTCCAGTTGGGTCACGTTGAGTTGTCGCTCTTCCAGGATGTAGGGATTCAGGTAGCCTGCCTGCGACTTGATGACTTGGTCGATGACCATACTGTTCAGTCCAGGGCGTGAGGCTGCGAATTTCTTAAAATCGTCCATTATTGAAGTTTTTAATTTTTGGTCAAGGGACAAGGGAAAGGTTAGAGTTTAGAGGTTTGGGAAAGTTTAGAGGTTAGAGAATGAATCACCATTGCCCTGGGAGCGCTTCACGATAACCGCGTTCCCAGGGACTCTATACTCTTGGCACTTGACTCCAGGCTCTTGACATTTTCTTAAAATTGTTTGTTGAATTCTTCGGCTGTCACTGTCTTTTCCTCAAGTGTGACCTGCTGTTTGAGGGCTGCACCCAGTTTCATTTCTATGGCACGGTCGACGAGGTTGTCTACTGTCTCGCGTTTCTTCAACATTTCCTTTACTGAGTTGTCAATATACTCGTCGGGGATGTTGAGCATGCCATACTGGGCAAACTGCATGCGCGTCACTTCCTTGGCCATCTCTATCACGTCGTTGTCATCAACTTTCACTCCTGTCTGCCCGACCAGTTGTTCCTTAATGAGATGCCAGGTAAGTTCTTCAATGCTCTTGTCGTAGTTGTCTTCCACTTTCTTGGCATCGCCAGCGGCATTGGTCAGCATGAAGCGTTTCAGTTTTTCATCGGGGAAATCGAGTTTTCCGACTTTCTCAGTTACATACTTGCGGGCATCCAGCAGGAACTTGTAGTCGGCATCCTTGTGAAACTGTGTTTCTATCTGCTCTTTAATCTTAGCAGCAAACTCGTCGGCAGTCGTCACTGTACCTTTTGGGAAAACTGTGTCGAACAAATCCTGATTGAGTGGGCCAGGCATGTAGCGAGTAATCTCTGTAATCTGGAAGTTGAAGTCGCCTTTGTAGTCAGGGGCTTTCTCCTTGTCTACTTTCAGCAGGCTGGCCAGTTCTGCATCACTGCCATCATATGCCACTGAGGGGTTGAAACGGATGATGTCACCTGGCTTGGCTGATTCGAACATTTTTTTCTGGTCGTCATTGCGGAAATACTTTGGCAGCATCACCACTCCTTCTGCCGTCACGCCTCCGTCTTTGGGGTTGCCGGCATCGTCCAGTTCTGTCATGACACCTTTCACCATGTCGTTGTCTTCATAACTGTCCACCTTGTCATACTTTCCACCACGCTGGCGGTACATCTGCACCTGGTTGTCGACCATTTCGTCGCTCACCTCAACATTGTAGTAGGCTATCTTGTCTTTCTTTCCTAGTTCAACCTTGAACTCGGGTGCGATGGCGATGTCAAAGGCAAAAGTGAAGGTATCTCCATCCACCAGACTGACCGTGTCGTTCTGAGCCGTGGGCAGGGGTTCGCCCAACATGTTGATTTTCTGGTCGCGAATATAGTTGTATAGGTTCTCTTGTAATAGTTTGTTTACTTCCTCGGCCATGATGGACTTGCCATAATGTGCCTTGATAATGGAAGCAGGGACTTTTCCTGGTCTGAATCCAGGCATGTTTGCTTTCTTGCTGAAATCCTTGATGGCCTTAGCCACTTTGTCCTGATAGTCGGCTGGCTCGATGACGGCTGTCAACGTACCATTGAGCGCATCTGCCTTTGCTAATGTAATATTCATTTCGCTTTGTTATTTTTCTGATATTATTTTTTGAAAACGGATGCAAAGGTAAGCAAAAAATATCAAAATCCCATTTATTTTATGTATTTTTGCAGACGAACAATAAAAACCCATATTCCCATGAAACATCTATCTGTTCATATCCAACTCTGGTCTCTCTTTACAATGGCCATCATCCCGCTTTTCTTCATATCATGCAACCACTCGCCCCGTTTTTCTGTCAAAGGTACCGTTGAGCAGGCCACCGACTCTATGCTCTTTCTCGAGGCCAACACTCTCGAAGGCATTCAAGTACTCGACTCTGTCTGCATTGGAAAGAGCGGAACTTTTCATTTTACTGCTCCCGCACCCCAACTGTGTCCCGAGTTCTACTCGCTGCGCATGGGTCACAAACGGATTCCCTTTACCATAGAATCTACTGAGACGCTGACTTTCCACTTCTCCTACCCCACCATGACGACGGATTACGAAGTGAAAGGCTCTGTCAATGCTAGGAAAATCAGGGAAATACACTTGCAGCAGCAATTGTTGCAGCAACGGATTATACACTTCGAAGGTAACTACAACATGCCACGTGACCATGCCATCGACAGTATCAATTCCTTGTTGCGCACTTACAAGGAGAACATGAAGCAGCATTACATTTTCAAGGAGCCGGGTCAGGCTTATGCCTATTATGCCGTCTGCCAATCTATCACCGACCTCACTGCCAATTACCAGTTGTTCAATCCGTTGACCAACCGCGACGATGTGAAGTGCTATGCCACCGTTGCCACAGCATGGGACGGAAAATGGCACGATGCACCCCGCACAATACAACTCTGCAACATGGCTGCCAAAGGAATGGCCGAGACTGCACCTCCCAAACAACACGAAATCAAGATTGACGAAAGTAAAATAAGCGAGACAGGCATCATCAACATCGAACTGCCAGACATCAATGGCCATTTTCATACCCTGCACAGCCTCAAGGGACAAGTTGTCCTGCTTGACTTCACCGTCTATGGAGCCCGTGAGTCGGCTCAACGCACACGCCTCATGCGGCAACTGTACGACCGATACCACGACCGTGGATTTGAAATTTATCAAATCTCGCTCGACGAGGACATCCATTTCTGGAAATACTCTGTTGAAAAAATCCCCTGGATTTGCGTACACGAAACCAACGGAACGGCCACTAACACCTATGCTGTCCGTCAACTTCCCACCTTCTTCCTCATCAACCGGCAAAACGAAATCGTGCGACGCAATGACGTTGTTGCCGACCTGGAAGCAGAAATCAAGGCATTACTCTGACCTCAATTTCTCATTTTCATATCTGGTCAAGAGTCTCACACATACTCGTCCCCCATAGTGAGTTGTACGTCGTTCACAAACATGCGAATGGCACTTGGATCGTCTTTTTTGCAAATGACGAGGATATCACCTTCTTCCACCACAATATAATCCTCCAGTCCCTGCATGAAGGCAATACGACCGGAAGGCAACTTCACAAGGCAGTCTTTGCAGTCATAGAGCATGGCATGCCTGGCCATGACAACATTCTTGTCGCTGGCAGTCTGGTGCATGGCGTTGAAGAGTGCATTCCATGTTCCTATGTCCGACCAACCGAAGTGACACAGCATCACGTCGACATTATCCACCTTTTCCAACACACCCTGCTCGAGCGACACATTGGGACACTTGGCAAATGTATCTGCCACCATGCTCACCACATCTTCACCGTGTTCAAACTTGCGCTCAGCATCTTCCAGCATTTCCAGAAAGTAGGCCGTGTTCTGGTGAACGGCTTGAAGGAAGGTTGTGGCTTTCCACACGAAAAGACCCGTGTTCCAAAGAAATTCCTTGTTTTCCACAAACAATTTGGCAAACTCCAATTCCGGCTTCTCGGTAAAAGACTTCACTTCAAAAATATCTCCGCCACGCGGGTCACTTATCTGAATATAGCCGTAGGAAGTTTCGGGCCGTGTGGGGACGACACCCAGGGTGAGCAACCGGTCGTTGTGGGCCACATAGTCAAGTCCGAGCGTGATGTCGTCAATAAAAACCTCTGTGTCCGTTATCATCTGGTCGGCTGGAGTGACAATCATGCACGCTTGTGGATTACGGTGCGATATCTCGACCGATGCCCACGTAACACTCGGCACGGTATTGCGACGCATGGGTTCGAGCAGAAGGTTTCCATCTGGCAATTCGGGCAATTGTTCCCGCACCTGCGACACATACTGATGATTGGACATCACAATGATGTTTTCCTTGTCAATGAACCGTGCAAAACGTCTGTAGGTGGTTTGCAGGAGGGTTTCGCCAGTTCCGAAAAAATCAATGAATTGTTTAGGTTTTGACTGACGGCTGGACGGCCACAGGCGTGTACCAAAGCCACCAGCAAGTATGACACAATAATTGGCAGTGTTGTTGTTCATATAATATTTTAAGGTGTTATTTACTCTTATCAAGTTTCAATGGCTAAAGTAGTTCATTTTTCAGAACTAACCAAATAAATCACCTTAAATTCTATCCTGTCTGTCCACTTTTTACGTAGAGACCTTAAAATATCAAATTTTCCACGATTCGTTCCAACCACAGTTGGTCGGTCGCGTCAAACGTGGCAAGTTGGTCGGAGTCGATGTCAAGCACGGCCACGACATCCCCTGCCATACGCTCTTTTTTGTCTGAAAGGCAAAAGAGAGGTACGACGATTTCGCTGCGCGAAGCACTGCTGCATGCAATGTGTCCGGGGAAAGCATTGACATCGGGTACGACCAGTGTTCTGGCTTCCTTCCATGCAGTTCCACACACACCTCGACCGCAGCGAATACGGGTACAAGCCATCGGACCCTGAAAAGGACCCAGCACCAGTTCGTCTCCCACAACCCGATAGAATCCCGTCCACCAAAAGCCAAAAGTCTCATGAATCATGGCAGCAACGTTGGCCATGTTTGCAATGACATCCGGCTCGTCTTCTACCACCGAAACTACTTGTTTCAACAATTCGGCATATTTCTCGGCTTTCGTTCCTTCTGCTATGTATAGTTCTTCTGACATGTCTCAGTTTGAAATTTGAATTTTGAATTTTGAAATTTTCATTGATCGTAGTTTCTGTCCCCCGATAACGGGGGAACCGAAGGAACAGCGAGAGCAATGCCGAACCACGTTTGAGCATTGCCGAGTCGTGACTGAGGAAGACAAAGTCAACCGAGGGGGGGCGTGCCCCGTCTCAGAAAGGTTAGAGGTTAAAGGTTAAAGAACGGGGCATCGCGAAGTGCTTTCGCTCGTCGAAAGAAACTTTAAACTTCAAACTTTAACCTCTAAACTCTAAACTCTAAACTTTCTGAGGCGCGGTTTTCATTTTTCCCTCCCTCGGGGGGTTGGGGGAGGCCTTCTCCCTTCCTTCCGGGGAGGGCTGGAGTGAGGCTATTTCTCTCAACAGTCCTTCGCAAGCATCCTCCAGTATGTCCAGCACATGTTCGAAGCCTCGGTCACCGCCATAGTAGGGGTCGGGCACATGGTCAACCGTCATTCTGACGCAATACTCTGTCATGCGGTGAACCTTCTGTTCACTCTCTACGTTTGGAGCCATGCGCAGCAGCCGGTCTATGTTGCTGTCGTCCATACCGATAATCAGATCGAACAAGTCGAAGTCCATGTCGCGCACAGGCCTTGACAGGTGGGTCAGGTCGTAGCCGCGCCGTCGGGCATGCCTGCGCATCCGCTCGTCGGGCAGTTCACCCTCATGATAGCCAATCAGTCCGGCTGAATCAACCTCCACCTTGTTCTCCAATCCGGCAGTTTTCAGCATCTGCCGCATCACCTCCTCAGCCGCCGACGAACGGCAGATGTTTCCCAGACAAACAAACAGGATTCTTTTCATATCAGCAGTATGTTTCAAAAGAAATGGTTCTTTTAATAAATACCATAAACATCACCTTCTCAATGTTATTCCATCGGTTTAATCATTGCTTCAATAAACTTAACATCCTCGTCGTTCAGGTTGTACTTAGCATACAAATCATTCTCCGTCCAAGGATGAGAGAAATCTTGCAGTGGAACAAAACGGAAATTGGCCTTCGCCATGTGTTGTGTGGAAGTGGTCATGGCTATAAGTTCACGAACAAATCTTGTCTTTAGATAATTGTACATATTAACACATTCTTCTTTTGAATCAAAAACACTAAGCAGCATGTAGGTTTCAGTACATATTGTACCAGGCTCCAGTATTTCAAGAGTTGAAAGAATTCTCTTCTGTCCGTTTTTATCGGTTTCACCTGCATGTTCAGCTGTTAGACATGATGTGATAATTTTCCATTTATCAATCAATTCTTTATTTGTTGTGACCAATTCACGTTTATAGGATCCCAACCCCCCATTATATCTGAGTCCTATATCGCCACCTTCTATGGGCTTCACATAAGTACGAAGACCGAAGGGCTTCTGAGAATACACCTTGCTACTAAGATATACAGGATTTGTTAATTGTATTTTATTCAATATGTCTATTTCCTCATCAAATCTAATAAGGACTTCTGATTCGCCAAGGTCTCTTGTTGCAACTTGCTTTGAACTTGCTCTGCATGATACGAAATTGCAAAGACCGGCATATACTCTGTCTCTTAGGAAATGACAAACGCCGCCTGCTACATCAACTGTCGGAAAACAATCATGAGTGTTAACATAATCATAAAGTGTCCTAAGTTGTTTGTCGTGAAGCATCTCTTCCCTGAACTCGTCTAATCCCCTGCCGCCATTATACCATTTGGCAGGCATAATCATCGAAATATAGCGGGGATTCGTTTCCTTCGCTACATCAACAAAATGAGGATAAATTGCTACTGCACTAACTCCAGCTCCACCATCTAATTTGTTGTACGGTGGATTGCCTAAAATTACGTCAAAGTTCATATCTTGTAGTATCTTTATTTTTTCTTGTTGTTTATCGGGGTCAATTAAATCGAAGGCACTGAAGTTTAGAATGTTCTTTGTGGGAATGCCAAGCATCTTATACATCTTCAGCGTACACTCGTATGTAACGCCATTGATGGGAATTGTGTAGATGTTAGGCTTTACCCTGTCACCATATCTGTTTACGATGGCATTCTCAAATTCTCCCGTCTTGCCTGCAATGTTAAGGAAGCGCGAGTCGGCAGTAACATCTTCGGGCAGTATGCCAACCATCTCCTCTGCAATGTGTGGCGGTGTGGTAATGATATTGTTAGAAAGACGGGAGAAACGTCTCATAGCCGTCTGTATGTCTGCCTTTGTGTCGCCACTCAGCGTGTCAACATTATGAATCTTGTCATCAAGATCAGCCAGACAGAGGTGGTTAACGGTGTTGCGTATCATTTTCAGACCTTCAAGGTCTAACTCTAAGCTGCGGGCAATACGACGACATTCAGGATGTTTCGGATCTTGTATGTTACGTATCACATCGTCAAGTGACTTCTCTTCAAGGTCTGAGAGGTAGGCAAAGAGAAGAATCTTAAAGTAATAGGTCTGTAGCCGTTGTTTCAGCGACTTAAGTTCATCGACAGGCTTATTCTCCCTATTTTCCTTGTTTTGCTCATTGTCTGATTTGCTGCCTTCATCATCGGGAAGATCTACATCAGAGCCTTCTCCCTTGTAAGGCTTTGAGGAGAAAATACCCACCTTGCCTTTCAGTTCCGGCTGTTTCGCTATGAGTGACTTCAATAAGCCGTCATCAAAAACT
>FLNU01002349.1_pt1 | contig 30415 bp, 24 predicted proteins | sample 1140361 | NCBI WGS metagenome assembly FLNU01 (sample SAMEA3878206, study PRJEB12797) | bioreactor metagenome | biome: Moose rumen | place: Sweden | collected 2011-10 | reverse complement strand
ACGACACAGGTTCGGCGGTAGCCGCCTGTCCACGCGTGATAAACGGCAGGCGTGCGGCGTACCTCAGTTGCGGCACATGGAGTCTCATGGGTATCGTGACCGATGAGCCGGTCATCAGCGACGAGAGCTGCCGACTCAATTTCACCAACGAAGGCGGCGTGAACGGTAGTACGAGATTGCTGAAGAACATCACCGGCATGTGGGTGTTGGAGCAGTGCCGCAAGGAATGGGCGGCGGAAGGCAAGGAGTACTCCTACACGGAGTTGGTAACTATGGCGCAGGCGGCGAAAGGCAAAGCGGAGTTTATCTTCAACCCCGACGAGCCTCGGTTTGCCAACCCTGCCTCGATGCTCAACGAGATACAGAACGGTCGCGTCATGACCGACCAAGAGATTATCTGGGCTATCTACAACAGCATGGCGCACCGCTACGGCGAAGTGTTCCGTATGCTGCAACGCTTAGCTCCATGGCCTATCGAAGTGCTATATGTCATAGGCGGCGGTGTGCGCAACGCCTACCTGCTGCAACTCACCGAGCAGGCTATCGGCGTGCCGGTGGTAGTGGGACCGACTGAGGCTACTGCAATAGGCAATATCCTCATGCAAAACGGTGCAGCCGGTAGTGAGGGAGGAAGCGTTGTGCAGTACGCCAAATAACGAAAATAATAACCTAATAATAGATATATCATGAACAAACCATTAGTAGAGACCAAAGCCCGCGTGGGAGTGTTCTCCATCGCCCTTGGTGCTTATCTGCCTCAGTTTCCGACCTTAGTGCCGGAGTTTGAGGCGCAGTATGAAGCCTTTAAAAAGAGTCTGCCGCAGAGCGTGGAGCTCATTGACGGCGGCATCGTGACGACCAAAGAACTGTCGCAGGCAGCGGGAGACAAGTTCCGCGCGGCGGATGTGGACCTGGTGATCTTGCAGTTACTGACTTATGCCACCTCGTATAACATGCTGCCTGCTGTTCGCGACTTGGACGTGCCGGTAGTGTTGGTGAACCTGCAGAAACTGCCGGCACCGGACTATAAACAGACCGACACTGCCACATGGCTGGGCGAACTATACGCCTGTGGAGCCGTGGGCGAGATGGTTGCCGACTTAGAGCGCGCGGGCAAGCGGCATGCCGTCATCACAGGTCTGCAAGGCGAAGACCCCGAGGTGAAGCATGAGATAGAGGACTGGTGCCGTGCGGCACAGGTGCGCCGCCGTTTCCGCGACACGAACATCGCGCAGATCGGGCGTCCCTACCCCGGAATGATGGACCTCTATATCGACGAGACCAACCTCTACCACCGTATGTGGCTCTATACCAAGCAGTTCGACTGGGAGAAGATGTGGGCGATAGCCGACCATGTGACCGATGAGGCTGCTATCCGTGCGAAAGCGGAGGACATCCTGGACACGTTCGAGATAGAAGGCGGCGGCACAGTGGAGAAAGTTTGGGACATGGCGAAATATGTGGTGGCATTCGAGCAATGGGTACAGGACGAGCAGTTAGGTCTGATTGCCTCACACTACGACGGTTTTGCACAAGGTGTAGCCGGCAAATTAGACTCGATGCTCATTCCCGCCTTCTCGATGCTCATCAAACAGCATACCGCCTGCGCTGTGGAAGGCGATATCAAAGTAGCGATGGCGATGAGTATATTGAAGACTATCAGCGGCACAGGTCAGCTGAGCGAGATGTACTCGATTGATTTTCCCGCCGACATCTGTATCATCGGTCACTCGGGCAGCGGCGATGCAGCCATCTCGCAGGCGCATAAGCCCACGATGAAGATTGTGCCTGTCTTCCATGGCAAGACAGGTGGCGGCTACCTGACGCAGTTCTATCCGCCCACGGGTCCTGTAACTTATTTAGGTATCACGCAGGACAAGAACGGTGTGTTCAAGTTCGTGGTGGCGGAAGGTGTGAACGAGGAAGGCGACATCTTCATGTTCGGTGACACCAACATGCGCACGCGTTTCAGTATCGGTGCGCGTGAATTCTGCAACCGCTGGTCGGAAGCCGGTCCGACCCACCACATGGCGGCAGCAGTAGGCAGACATATCGACACCATTCTCAAGGTAGCAAAGATATTTAATGTACAGGTGGACATTGTATGCCGTTAAACCGTTAAATTTAAAGTACCGCTTACGCTCTGTACGATGGATTTAAATAGCATTTAAATAGCATTTAAATAGCGATAGTGGTACTTAATCATAAATCGTAAATTGTTATGGCAAAGAATAGTAGTTTGAAGAGTACCCTCGCGGTGTCGCTCAATAATTATTTAGACGCAGGCGCGATAGTGGCAGGTGCCAGCGGTCTGACGCTTTGGCAGAACTACCTCGGTCTGAGCGAGGTGAGCTTAGGTTGGCTCAATTTCATCAGCGCCAACTGTCTGGGTGCCGCTATCGGTGCTATCATCGGCGGTTTTCTGGCGGACAAGTACGGACGTAAGTTCATCTTCACGTATAACCTGTTGGTGTATATGTTCGGCGTGCTGATGGTGATGTTCGCGGTCAATTTCCCGATGCTGTTAGCCGGCTTCCTGTTCACGGGTATCTCCGTGGGCGTGGGTGTGCCGGCGTCGTGGACGTATATATCCGAGAGTTCGGAGGTGAACAACCGCGGACGTAACATCGCCATCTCGCAGATGTCGTGGGGCATAGGCCCGATGTGTATCCTGCTGTTGGGTATGCTGTTTGCCCCTGGCAAATCGGGCGAGGCGGACGGTGTGCTGTTCAGTTGGGTACAAGCTTTAGCGAGTTTGTTCTACGGCGCAGAGGCACCGATAGCGGCGGTGCAAGTGTTCAGCTCGAGGATTGTGTTCTTCTCGCTCTTCATCGTGGCATTCATCGCATGGAACCTGCAGCGGCAGTTGCAGGAGAGTGCCACGTTTGAGGCACAGAAAGCGGCAGGCAGGCAAACCGGGCTGTGGGAAAATATCAAAGTGCTGTTTACCAACCGCGTGGCGGTTAGAACCGTTGCTTTCTTAGCGGTCATCTACCTCTCGTGGAACTTAGTGGCGTCCGTCATGGGTTTCTTCCAACCGCATATCTATGAATCGGCAGGCGGCATGAGCAACAGGGATGCCAATATGCTCAGCTGTGTCAGTTGGGCGGTAGTGGTATTGACCACGTTCATCGTATCGCATTTCGTGGACAAGGTGGCGCACAGGGTGTTCTATGTCTTCGGACTGCTATGCGCGCTGACGGCATGGTTTATCATCATCGGAATCGGCGTGAACAATATCGTCTGGCTGTGGGTGTTCACGATACTATGGGGTATCAACAACGGCTGCTCGGTGCAACTCTTCTACGCCCTTTGGGGCACGGAGCTGTTCCCCGCCAAGTTCCGCGCAGGGGCGCAGGGACTGCTGTTCTTCCTCGTCCGCGGTCTGTCGGCTATATGGGGATTAGTGTTCACCTATATCTATGGAGAGAACGGTGAAGGCTTTACCGTAGCGGCATGGTGCATGGTGGCACTGCTGCTTGTCTCGCTCATCGTGGGTGTCATAGGTGCACCTAAAACACAAGGCAAATCATTAGAACAAATCACTAAAGAACGTTATGGAAATACTATCGACTAATGCGGCTTTGAAAGCCGTGATCATGGATGTGGCGGAGGTCGCCGGCCATATCTGGACAAAAGGTTGGGGTGAGCGCAACGGCGGCAACATCACCGTACGCTTCACCGAGTTTGCCACTCCCGAATGGGCTGCTATGCCGGCGCTGAGCGAACCTATCGCTATCGGCTGTGAGCTGCCGCATCTGAGGGGGCATTATTTCTACGCAAAAGGTACGCAGAAAAGGATGCGCGACCTGGCGCGTGACCCGATGGCGAACGGTTCGGTCATCCGTATATGCGACGATTGCGCTCACTATGAGATTATCGCCGACAGTGCCGTGATGCCTACCTCCGAACTGCCATCGCACCTGATGGTGCAGAACTACCTGTTGGAGTCCGGCTCGCGCTATAAAGCCACGCTGCACACACATCCTATCCAATTAGTAGCGATGAGCCATCTGCCGCGGTTCAAGGACAGCGAAACGATGACCCATACCCTGTGGTCGATGATTCCCGAGACCTTAGCTTTCGCGCCGCTTGGCATAGGATGGGTGCCCTACGAGGTACCGGGGTCATTGGAACTCGCCAAGGCTACGCTCGCCAAGATACACGACTACGATGTCACCATGTGGGAGAAACACGGAGTGTTCGCCGTGGGGCAGGATATCATGGATGCCTTCGACCAGGTGGACGTGCTCAACAAGGCGGCAGACATCTATATGTGTGCCCGCAATATGGGTGGCGAGCCGGAAGGTCTCACCGACAAGGACATGAAGGATGTGCAGGAAATCTTCCACCTGCCCACCTCCCGTCCTTGCTAATTGTCATTCCCTTATAGTGGAGAACGTCTCCGAACGTTCTCCACTATTCATAACTTATACTGAACGAATGCTTCTATAGCTTCGTAGTTAGCGAGACCGAGGCGAGCATATAGTTCAGCGGTAGCATGATTGCGGTCTTCTGCGCGTTGCCAGAACAGTCGTTCATCATCCCCCATAAAGGGTGCGGACTCCATCTGAGATTGGTGCTTAAGAATAGTGTTTCTCTTATGTCTCAGTTCTTCAGGCGACATAGGCACTGCCATCTCAATAAGGTCCACCTCCCACTCCATCCACGCACCGCGGTACATCCATATACGGCAGTCTTGCAACCATTTCTCCGTTGCCTTTAACTCATCGAGCGCAGCAAGCACGGCATCAAGGCATACCTTATGGGTGCCATGCGGGTCTGCAAGGTCGCCTGCTACGAATATTTCGTGGGGTTTGATTGTCAGCAGCAAATTCTTGACAATATCCACATCCCTCTGACTAAGGTTTCCTTTCTTAATAGTACCCGTTTCGTAAAAAGGCAGATTAAGAAAATGGATATGGTCTTCGTGCAGTCCCATATATCGATCGGCAGCAGTGGCTTCACCTCGACGGATAAGAGCCTTGAGGTCGAGAATTTGGCGCGGAGTGAAATCAGAGAGTGCGAGTCTTTGACTCTTGCTCCCTGATATTACGGTATCATAGCCGTTGAGGAAATCGAGGAAGTACTGCAGATTAGAGTCGTCGACGGCAATACATCCTGATGTCTCATACGCCACATGTACATTATGCCCTTGCTTTATAAGACGCTGGAAAGTGCCCCCCATCGATATCACATCGTCATCGGGATGAGGTGAGAAGATAAGCACATCTTTCGGGTATGGTTTGGCTCGTTCGGGACGGTTGGAATCATCCGCATTAGGCTTACCTCCCGGCCAGCCCGTAATAGTATGTTGAAGGTCGTTGAATACTTTGATATTACAATCGTATGCCGAGCCGTAGAGCGTAATAAGTTCTGATAATCCGTAGTCGTTATAGTCGCGGTTCGTCAGTTTGAGAATAGGCTTACCCGTTTGTTCACAAAGCCATACTATGGCTCGGCGTGTGAGAGCATCGTCCCACTCGCATGTAGTTACTAACCACGGGTGGTGCAAGCGTGTGAGTCGGGTTGCAGCTCCGAGGTCGCAGAATATATGCGCATTATCGTGCATCTGCAATGCGGATGCAGGACAGGCTGTATCAACCGTGCCTTCCACAGCCGACAAAATCTGCGGGGCTTTGTGTTCGCCCCATGCACATAGCAAAATCTCTTTGGCCTGCAGAATAGTACCTAACCCCATAGTGATAGCAAGTGGCGGCACCTGCTCAACGGTACCGAAGAGAGGTTTAGCGTCTTCCTTGGAATTATTATCAAGCACCACTAATCGGGTAGCACTCCGCATTGGCGAACCGGGTTCATTGAAACCGATATTACCATTGCGCCCAATGCCGAGCAGTTGCAAGTCCACTCCTCCTAATTCCTGCATCTTACGCTCCAACTGTGCAATCATATTAAGCAGTTCTTTCTGCTCTTTGGACGCATCAAAAGTATAGATATTCTCTGCAGGAATGTCCACGCGACTAATCAACCCGTCATAAATCTGCCCGTAGCAGGCAGCATCAATAGTCGGCAATGGACAATACTCAAAGAGGTTAAAGAGAATAACATTACGGAAACTGAGGTTTTCTTCCCTGTGCATACGGACAAGTTCCGCGAACACATCAGTCATAGTTTGTCCGCTGACGAGTGACAACACTAAATGACTGTTACTCTTCTGTTTCTCGCGTATGCAGTCGGCGATATGATGCGCTGCTGCTACTGCTCCCTCCCGCGCCGTTTCATAAATGGTGGTAGGGATTTTTTCCATACGACTGACACGACTCAATTCCAACACATCATCAGTGCGGAAGAGATACTCAGGAACACGAGTAAAACTAATTTCAGATGAAAGATTCTGACGCATAATATCATTTACCAAATTAATTATTGACCACTCTTGAACGCTCGGATGCGTTCTCCACTCCGGATGTCGGCATTCAATGCCGACTTTATAAAGACGAGAGATATGAACGCTCGGAGGCGTTCTCCACTATTTTATCGCGGACGAGCCGTCCGCGTCCCAGACGTTCTCCACTTAGAACGGATAGCCGATGGCAAAGTGAAATGTAACATCGTCTTTCCAGTTGATACCGTTTGAGGCGGTGCGCCACTGCTTACCGTCATAGTGTATTCTCGATGGATCGTATAGTTTGACTCCGCAATCAACACGGAAGATGAAGAACGAGAAATCAAGCCGCAATCCTAACCCGTAGGACCATGCTATCTGCTTATAAAACTCCCTTATATCAAACACCCCATACGGCTGACTATCATAATCGCGGATTGTCCATATATTTCCGGCATCGGTAAAGGCTGCGAGTTCGAATATTGACCACACCTTCCATCTATATTCAAGGTTGAGGTCAAGTTTTATATCTCCCGCTTGGTTGTTATAGTCAATTCTTGTGCCGTCACCTCTATATGCCCCCGGTCCGAGCGACCGCACTTGCCAGCCTCTAACGGAGTTAGCACCACCCGCAAAATATCGCTTTTCAAAAGGCACTGACGAGGCGTTCAGATACGGCACTGCTACGCCAAGCGCAGCGTGATAGACAAGACGATGATTTTGAGAGAAAATTTGATGATAGGCAAAGGCGAAATCTGCCTTTGCGTACTGCGAGAACGGGATATGGAAAATCTCATAACTGCCGGAAGTGGAGTTTTTCTCCAATTTGGCAAGAGTAGAGATACCATATAGAAGGTTACCTGCCGTTTCGACTTGATAGTTAAAAGTGGCGTAACTGCGATAGGGATGCGCCTGACTGAACGAAGACCATACGCCTGCATACGACCAATCTACAATAAAGTGATCTTCATACGAATAACGCAAGATATTAGTAGGTTTAAGAAAGGCTGCGCGGAACTCATCTGATATCCAAGGCAGATAGACATAAGATATATCCACAAAATTAAACTGGTGGGTCAGTCTGCTTCCGAACGGTTTATAACTATACGACAGCGAACCGTTAACAACAGTCCTCACAAACTCATCGGGGCGATTTTGATACCGATAGCCGAACAGAACCTTGGGCGCATTGGGAAATAAGATAGAAGCCTCAGCCTTCGCCTCAATGGCTCGTCCGCCGTTCTGACGCCACTCATACGAACCATAACCATTGACATTCAATTCTTCAGCCCCCTTGAAGATATTACGATTAGTATATCCCGCTCCTGCTGCAATTCCCCAGTCACCTGCCGAATAAGTGCCTTCCACCTCAGCCGACACTGCATTTAACTTGCCGCGAGATACGACTATACTGCAGTCTAATTCGTCGTCACTCACTCGGTCAAAGGATATATCTACATATTTTATCGGTCCGAGACTGTTAAGACGAGAATAAGTGCGCTCAACCCTATAGATATTATAATAATCGCCGGGATTAATGTAACAATTTTGTTTTAAGGCTTTTTCTCGCAATAATTTTCGGCCTGCGTAAGTAAATGTCCAATCACCGTCCTCAATCGTTGTTACCTCTTCTTCGCTTTGCAGTTTGTCAGGGTCGGCATCGGTATAGAAATGCACTTTCCTGATTCTAAATTGAGTGAAAAGTTGCTTTTTAAGACTATCGGATGCCATTTCAACATAGTCGTTCAGAGTAAGTTGCAACGATATCTGTTGACTTTGATATGCCGAATCTGCAACATAATGCAGCAATTCTTTATCGAAATAATAATATCCTCTCCGCCTCATTCCTCGCGCAATGCGGTCGCGCTCCTGATCTAAGATATCGGAATCAAATATCATTCCCTCACTAACTAATGTTCGTCTGCTGCCGGCTATCTCTTTAAGGTCTTGCTGCTGTAGCCTTATATTATAATCTCTGAGGAAATACGGCTCACCGGCAGTTACATGATAGGTAAGTGCTAAGCGGCGATTTTTAACCTCCATCGTTGTATCAACCACGGCATTGAAATAGCCTTTATTGCGCATACCCTGCTCTATATTGGCAAGCGACACATCAGCAAGTGCAGGGTCGAAGACCTCCGGGGCCTCACCCATCTTCCAAAGCGTCCTGTTAATCCACTTCGACGAATCGGGAGCAGCAAGTGAATAAACCTGCAACTGCAACTTCCAAAAGCCGAATATCTCTGAGTTGTTCTTCTGCCGCACATAACTCTTCATCTTATCCGCAAGTCCATCAGCATCAAGAGCATCCTGATGCGCTTTGTGAATATCATTCACATTCCTTCTGTCATCGATACTCACATGCATCTTATTAAGCAGATACTTGTCTTGCGGTACGAACTTCGTCGTACTGCAAGCGCAAAAAACCACCGCGATAAGAATGATAAATATGTAACGCAATTGTCCGAGCATAGTTACCAATACAAAGTTAAAAATTAAAAATTGGAAAATGAAAATTAAAAATTAAAAATTAAAAATAAGAAATAATTATTTGCATATACAATTAAAAACGACTATCTTTGCAATTATTAGTATAAAGTGATGAGTGAACAACTGACTGACATAACTCAAGCGATATTATCAATGCAGGAGTTGCCACTTGCAGAGCATCTGCATGCCGGTTTTCCCTCTCCTGCTGCTGACTATACCGATCGTATTGACATAACTCGTGAGATAGTGCGCCATCCCGACACCACCTTTTATGCTCGCATCGAGGGCGACAGTATGCGTGATGCAGGCATTTTCAGCGGTGATTTAGTGGTTATTGACCGCAGTCTGCAAGCGTCAGCGGGAAACTTCGTAGCCGCGTATATCGACGGCGAATTTACCGTCAAGGAATTTCAGCCGGATCCCGCCAACAACTGCGCGTGGCTCGTACCGCATAATAACCGATTTAAGCCTATTCGCGTAACCGAAGAGAACGCCTTTATCATTTGGGGAGTTATAACACACACAATACACCAATTAAATTAGAAGTTAGAAAGTGATAGTGGAGAACGTCTCCGAACGTTCTGGTAGTGGACTCGGCAGTCATCTGACGGTAAAGCAATCTTACAGCCGAAAAGCGATAGGGCTTTGCCCGTCAGTTCTAACAATAAAACGATATCATAGATAATGCTTGCCCTTTGCGATTGTAATAATTTTTTCGTTTCGTGTGAACGCATCTTCCGCCCTGACTTGCGGAATAAGCCTGTTGTAGTTCTATCGGGCAATGACGGCTGCGTGGTGGCACGCTCAAACGAGGCTAAAGCATTGGGCATAAAAATGGGAGTTCCTTTTTTTCAGATAAAAAAAGAAGTGGAACAATACGGGATAGAGCATTTCTCTTCTAATTTTCCTCTATACGGCGATATATCCGGTCGCATAATGCGCACTCTATCACAACATACCTCAGACCTACAACAATACTCTATCGACGAAGCGTTTATTGACCTCTCACACTTACACGACATTGCCGCAATGCGGAACTACTGCCTACAACTGAGGGAGGACATATTGAGGGGCATAGGCGTACCCGTTTCGTTTGGCATTGCTCCTACCAAAACTCTATGCAAGATAGCCGCTGATTATGCCAAGCACTACACCGGTTACAAAGGAGTATGCTGCATCGATACCGATGAACGCCGCATCAAAGCCCTACATCATTACCCTATAGCCGATGTGTGGGGCATAGGGCGACAGACAACCGCCAAACTGCAATCGGCGGGGATTACCACCGCCCTTGCCTTTGCCAATAGCAATAGCGTCTTCGCACAAAATATGTGTCACCGTCCGGGACTGAACACATGGCGAGAATTGAACGGCATAGCTTGTATTGAAAACACCGACCACTCGGAGAAGCAAACTATCACCTGCTCACGCACCTTTGCTCACCCCGTAACCGATCGGGGGTTGTTAGAGCAAGCCCTTTCAGAGTTTTGCGATAATGTAGCACGCAAACTGCGCCGTCAGCACTCCGTTTGCCGACAAATGGTAGTCTTTGCTCATACATCCCGTTTCAACGATAACATCAGTGCCATTCAGCAGACCCTCACCTTCGAAGTGCCCACAGCCAACACCCACGAACTGACCGATGCACTACTGAAAACGATACGCCTACAGTGGTGCCCCGACACACCTTACAAACGCGCCGGCGTTATTCTGCTCTCCATAGAACCCGACAGAGGCGTGCAGCAATCGCTCTTCGACACACGCAACCGTGCACGCGACAACCGACTGCAATTCGCCATTGACAAGGTGAACGATCGTATGGGAAAACACACTCTCACCTTTGCGCGACGTCTGCCCGACCCGAATGCCACACCGCTGTACGAAGCAGGTAAACAGAGTCCGCACTACACAACAGATATATCGCAAATCATCACCCTCAAATGTGGTTAGACCGCTATGCTATTAGCACAATGACGATTGTTCGAAGTGCTGCGTAGCGGGCGGGCTAATTCCAAAGGGAAACCGCCGCTTCATTGTTAGAAGTTAGAAAACAACGTGAAAATAACGAAGAAAGAAATAAGTTACATTCGCTCATTGCACCAAAAGAAAGTGCGTGATGCAGAGGGGGTGTTTGTGGCAGAAGGTTACAAATCGGCGGAAGCACTACTCGGGCACTTTGAACTGCTGATATTGGTAGAGAGTGCAACGAGTACGCGGTTAAACCTAACTGACGAAAGAACAATAAAAGAAAGGATAAGAGAGGCAACGGACGAAGAGATAAGCAAAATGTCTTCACTTCGCGCTCCGCAAGGGATAATTGCCGTTTTTCGCCGACCACAGAGAATGCCGCTACCGGATAGTTCATACAAAGACTTGCTGTTAGTGCTTGACGGCGTACAGGACCCGGGGAACTTAGGCACAATAATTCGTACAGCAGACTGGTTCGGGGTGAGAGATATCGTTTGCTCAGAAGATACGGCAGATTGCTGGAATAGCAAAGTAGTGCAGGCTACAATGGGCTCACTCGCAAGGGTTCGAGTACACCACACCAATCTCGTCGAATGGTTCAAACAACTGAACCGACAATCATCTACCATTTTCGGTACGGTATTAGACGGTATTAATATATACAGCAAAGACGCATCGAAACAACTGAAAACGGATAAAAAAGGCGGGACGGAAATAATCATAATGGGTAATGAGGGGAATGGCATATCTTCGCCGGTAAGGCAATTTATCACTCACCCGCTTTTTATACCCCGATATATTGCCGAAGGAGATCAACCCGAATCACTAAATGTCAGTGTAGCAACAGGGATTATATTAGAATATTTACGATTTAAGATTTAACTACGTATGCGAATAATAATAGCAGGCGCAGGCGATGTAGGTACGCATCTGGCAAAACTGCTGAGCCGCGAGAACATGGAAATAAGTCTTATCGATGAAGATAGAGATAAGTTAGGCGCCTTAGACACCAACTACGATCTTCTGACTAAAGTGGGTAGTCCTACCTCGCTGCGCGACTTAAAAGACATTGGCGTTAATGGTGTTGACCTCTTTATAGCAGTGACGCCATTAGAGAGCGTAAATATGACCTCGTGCCTGATTGCCAACAGTTTAGGGGCTAAGCGCACATTGGCTCGAATAGACAACTACGAATATCTGCTCGATGAGAACCGCAGCTTCTTCGAGAATTTGGGTCTAAACCACCTCATCTACCCCGAGGTATTGGCAGCACGGGAGATAACAGAATCGCTACGAACCAACTGGATGCGCTATAACCTCAAACTGAGCAGCGGAAACTTAGAGTTATGCGTCGTCAAAGTGCGGGAAGGAGCACCTATGCTATACAAACGCTTTTCGAGCGGCTATTTCTCGCATGGCAAATACAGAGTGGTAGCAATAAAGCGAATGGGAGAAACAATTATCCCGCGGGGTAATGATCAGATTGAAACAGACGATCTTGTTTTCATTGTATGCAAACGAGAGAATAGAAACTACATTCTCGAGCACGCCAACAAAAACATACATGAGATAAAAAATATCATTATCTTCGGAGGTAGCCGCATTGCCCAAAAAGCCATACAGCAGATGCCGTCAGACATAAAGATAAAACTTATTGAGCCAGACCGCGACCGCTGCTACGCCTTATCCGAACGCCTAACCAATGCAATGATAATCAACGGCAACGGCAATGATATGGAATTTCTTAAGGAAGAAGGTATAGAAGATGCTGATGCTTTCATCGCTCTAACTGATAATACAGAAACCAATATCTTTGCATGCCTTGCTGCCAAACGATTTGGGGTAAGAAAAACCATCGCCGAAGTTGAAAATCTTGACTATATCCCTATGGCAGAAGGTTTGGATATCGGCACCGTTCTTAATAAGAAGACTATCACTGCAAGTTACATCTATCAGATGCTTCTTGACCGCGTAGATGTGAGAAATGTGCAAAATCTGACCACGGCAGACGCGCAGATAGTGGAGTTCGTGGCAGCAGACGGCAGCGATGTAACTAAAAACAAAGTCAGGGATCTCAACCTGCCTGCGGACACAAATATAGGCGCATTAGTCAGAGCAGGAGTAGGAATACTGGTCAACGGCGACACACAGATAATGAAAGACGATGTTGTCGTAGTATTCTGCAAAAGCCATGTAATCCGTAAATTGGAAAAATACTTCAAGTGATAGGTTAACAGATGCGGCAAAAATATTGCCGCTAAATTGACAATGTTATAAGCGAAAGTGACTCGGACTTTTAATTGGAAAATAGTATTTAAGACCCTCGGTGCTCTATTGGTAATAGAGGCATTGTTTATGGTGCTTCCCACTATTGTAACGGCAATCTATCACGAATATGATACAGGAGCATTCATTTGTTCTACCATTTTGACCTTCCTAAGCGGACTTTTAGGTATATTCATCGGCAGATACGCCCCTAAGAAGGTCGGCGAACGAGAGGGGTATTTGATAGTGGCATTAGTGTGGATCATATTTTCTTTATTTGGTTTACTTCCTTTTTATCTTAGCGGAGCAATACCGAGTTACACCGATGCATTTTTCGAAACGATGTCCGGTTTCTCAACTACGGGTGCAACGATATTACGCGATATTGAGAGTCTGAGCCATGGTTGTCTGTTTTGGCGCAGCCTAATGCAGTGGATCGGCGGTATGGGAATAATTGTGTTGAGTGTTGCTATCCTACCGATGTTCGGCTTAGGCGGTATGCAACTTTATGCGGCAGAAGTTACAGGATTAAGTTACGAGAAGTTGAGCCCCCGAATAGCAGATACGGCGAAACACTTATGGGGAACATACATCATCATCACCGCCCTTGAAACGCTATTGTTATGGCTATTCAAGATGGATATTTTCGATGCTGTATGTCACTCCTTCTCAACGATAGCGACAGGCGGTTTCTCTACTAAAAACGCCTCTATTGCCTTTTTTTCTTCTCCCGCAATTCAATATACAATAGCACTGTTCACTCTGCTATCGGGTATCAATTTTGCGCTAACAATCTATCTTTTCCGCCGTCGGCCTGACCGCCTATTGAAAGACGAGGAGACGCATTGGTATCTCGGTGCTGTAGCACTCACTACGATAGCACTAACCATCGGCCTATATCTTCAAAATTACACCTCTGTCGGTGCCGGGTTCGCATCATCCGACGCACAAGTAGCAGGCACGGCAACAACGGTATTCGTCGGCATTGAAGACTCTTTCAGAAAAGCATTCTTCGAAGTGGTATGCACTATGACGAGTTGCGGATTTGCCATAGACGACTATATGCAATGGCGCCCGCTGATGTGGTGCGTACTCTTCATACTAATGTTCACGGGAGGCTGCGCCGGTTCAACGGCAGGCGGAGTGAAGTGGATAAGGGTGAGCATATTCATAAAAAATGCGCTCGCTGAATGTAAGCGGCGCATCTATCCTAATGCCATTATTCCTGCAAAGATTAATAATAAACCCATTACGCAAAGTCAGATGAATAATGTAATGGCGTTTATGATGTTTTATTTCATTATCATCATTGTTGGTATGCTGAGCTTCTGCGCACTCGGCGTGAACTTCGATGAAGCCTTAGGTGCTGCCGTTTCCGCTATCGGTAATATCGGTCCTGCGCTTGGTCAGTATGGTCCGACCGGTAATTACGCCGATTTCCCGACACTCGGAAAGTGGATATTCTCGTTTATTATGATGATTGGCCGTCTCGAACTATTCACGGTTATCCTGCTCTTCTCCCCTACTCTTTGGAGGAAATAAGCAGAGTAACAGGACAATGGTCAGAATGTACCACACTTTGCATAATCTGCGCATCGCGGAGTCTGCCGCGTAGCGGTTCGCTCACCCAATGATAGTCTATTCGCCAGCCGGCATTGCGCTCCCTTGCCCCAAAACGATAACTCCACCATGAATACTCGTTTGCATCATCGCAAAAAACGCGGAATGAATCAATCATTCCCGACTGCTCTAACCTATCCATCCATTCCCTCTCTTCCGGCAAGAAACCGCTGACACCTACCTGACGCTCCGGATGATTGATATCTATCGGCTTATGGCAGATATTGAAGTCACCGCAAACCACCACGTTCTCTCTCTCACGCCTAAGATTATTCAGCCACGGAAGAAAATCCTCAAGGAACTGCATCTTGAAATCCTGTCGTACATCTCCCGTTGTACCGCTCGGCACATAGACGCAGACCACTGTTATGTCGCCGAAATCGGCACGCAACACTCTTCCCTCTTCATCGTATCTTTTAATGCCCATCCCCGCCTGCACATAGTCAGGCTCTTGTTTGGCGAATATCCCCACTCCGCTATATCCTTTCTTTTGCGCAGAATGGAGATAACAATGGTATCCGAGAGCCTCAAAGGCAGCAGTATCTACCTGCTCGGGCTGAGCCTTCAACTCCTGAACACAAAACACATCAGGGTCGGCAAGAGTAAGCCAGGTCATCAGACCTTTGCTGACAGCAGAACGAATACCGTTCAAATTATATGAAAATATCTTCACAAGTAATTAGTTTTAAGTTATTTGGCTGTCATTATTCTCAATTTCACCCCAGCTTCTTTCCTATCTTGACCACTACTGCCGTTGCTGACACGGAAGATATACATTCCGGCAGGCAAATCAATATCCTGTAGTTGCACATCCTCACCTATATTAGCAATCAAGTTTCCTTTAAAATCATAGACTGCCTCAATCACTGTATATTCAACACTCTGCTTCTTTGCGGCAGCATCTTTCATCGCCTTATCAATAACAACTTGGTAGAGAGGTTCCCCACCCATAAAATCGAACGACACCACTCTTACTTTTTCTTCAATATTCGTTATCGGATAATCGTCATACGGCGTATATTCATCAGCTCCGGCGGGAAAAGCATCCGTTGCCTTTGCTGCCGAAAAGCGCGGTGCCGAACCATCCGCCTCAATAATATCAACCCCCATATTTGAAGCGGTATTATTGACACTGTTTTGAGCCCATCGACTCGCAGAATATTGCACTTTCGTTATCAATAATCCATGCCCCGGCAAATATTCGTCCCACGCCTTTTGCTGACGATTCTCAAGGATGAAAAACTCTGTCGGATACGGGTCGTTACCAATCAGGTTACTCTCGCCCGTTGAGGTAATTATATATGCCTTATTACTCTTCTGCAACTCTTCCAAAGAGATATGCATCGGTGAATTTAGCACCTTAGGAGTGAGCCACCCCATGAAGAACCTCTCGTAAGCGGAATATGCAGGCGGGGTGTTACCATCGTTATTATACGGACCGGCATCAAGTATATCCCACGAACCGAGTGTCTTATGCGTTGCATTATTAGTAGCATATAAATCAGGCAGTCCGAGCACATGAGAGAACTCATGGCAGAAAGTCCCAATGCCGTCATAATACTTACTGATATTCGACATCTCACTCCCACAGGCATACTTGCCTACCTGCTTGCCATTAACTCTTACATCCTGATAGTATCTGATGTCGGAACTGTGAGGCCAGATAGTTGATGAACCGCCGCCATCAGCCTCGCCAAAACCCGCATAAATAACATAGACAAAATCAACTGCTCCATCTCCGTTATTGTCATACTGCGAAAAATCTATGCCGTCAGCACTCGCTAATCGGCAAGCCTCTGCTACCATTTCATTAGGACGGCTGTCGCTGCCATAATAATTATTCGCACCATAATACGACATCTTATTCGACACGGTGTACGGCCCCACTACATCAAATTGCGGCTGATACTGCCCCATCGATTGGTCGATAAAATATTGCCTTGCCGAACCGCTTGACTCAATATTATAGCGATAGCCGTAATATGAATATGAATACGAGCGAGTATAATTATCGCCGTTGATCATATTCTCAATCTCACTACTCGCCGTTCTAAACGCAAGATCTGAAAAATTTACGAGAATAATCAAGCCGCGAGGAGCGATGTTTAAAGGCGTTTCAACAGCTACCGCCTGAGATATTCTCCTCTTCTGCAGCCTCTCTTGCGCTTCTGCAAAGCGCATTGATATTACTTCGTCCGTCAACTGTTCGCCAATAATGAACGACCCGTCCGGTTGCTCTTCAAGAGTATTGCCGGCTTCATCAGTAAACCAATGAAACAATTCATTACCATGCAGATAAACGGCTTTTGTTGAGCCATCGGGTTGAGTAACATACTGCGCTATTGGACGAGCCGGTATAGCAAGTAAGTAACAACTTATTAAAGAAATAAATACCGAAAAATAAAATCTTTTAATCATAATTTTCTTCCCATAATATCATACCACTCACCATTATGGTGAATATAAATTTGTCCTTGATATATAACTTTTTGATTATTTTCTGCCGCCTCAATATCTTCTAAAGCATCTACACCGCCCATAAAATCGAAAGTAATGACCCCATACGATTCTTTGATATTCTCAATAGGATACTTATAGTATGGCACATACGCCTGCGCCCCTGCGGGGAAAGCGTCTTTTGCTTTACCGTAATAGCCGCTCTTTCCGTATGTAGGTTCTACGCCATCAGCCTCAATTAGGTCAATACCCATATTATTGCTGTCGTCATTAGGCGTACCATTATACCAACTCCGATAACTATACTTGATCTTAGTCAGCAACATTCCGTGTCCCGGCAGGAACTTATCCCAACCTGACAACTGACGATTCTCAAGTATATAAAACTCCGTAGGATTAGGATCATTACCTACGAGATTGCTTTCACCCGAAGAAGTGATTATATACGCCTTGTTAGATTTTTTTATATCCTCAAGCGTAACACTCTTCGGCTCATTAAGAATCTCCGGCGTAAGCCACCCCATGAAGAACCTCTCGTAAGCGGAATAAGCAGGCGGGGTATTTCCATCGTTGTTATATGGTCCTCCGTCAAGAATATCCCATTCACCGAGCGTCTTGTGAGTAGCATCATTCGTTGCATAGAAATCGGGGAAACCAAGTACATGAGAGAACTCGTGGCAGAATGTGCCTATTCCGTTATACATGCCAGAATATGCTGATATCTCGTTACTGCAAGCATACGCATTAAGTAATTTACCATCCAGATACTTCGTTGCATAGCCGCCTTCTTTCACCCAATAGAAATGCGGCCAGATGGTACCGGAGCTTCCGCCGTCAGCCTCTCCATAGCCGGCATAGATAACAAAGACGAAATCTAACTCTCCGTCATTGTTATTGTCATAGATTGAGAAATCAACCCCGTCAGCATCTGCCAAATCACAAGCATCCATTATCATCTGTTCTGGACGCTTATCATTACCCTGACTGTCATTATCGCCATAATAGGACATATTTTGCGGCAAGGTATAAGGTCCTACAACATCAAACTGCGGCTTATATTGCCCCATTGATTGGTCAATAAAATACTGACGAGCAGAACCTGTTGATTGAATAGTATATGTCGAACCACGATAACGATAACTATAACTACGAGAATAGTTACTGCCATTGATCATCGAGTCAATCTCGGCCTTATCTGTGGAAAAGGCCTCATCTTTGAAACTGACGAGCACAAGCAGACCACGCGGTGCTATATTAAGCGGAGTCGCTGTCTGCGTGGCAGACGGCAGATGAAGTTTCTGCTGCGCAACTTTTCTACGTGAAGATGAAGCAATGCGCCTCTCTATCTCAGCATCTGTCAACGCTGGGGCTGCATAAAAGAAACCGTCTTCACGCTGCTCAAGACGATTGCCAACCTCGTCAGTGAAATAGTGGAAATACTGATTTCCATGCTGATAAACGGTAATAGTCGAGCCATCAGGCTGAGTTACTAATCTCGCCCCCGGACGAGCAGGTACTGCCATAAGAGTTGTTGCTATAAGCAAAAATGCAACTACTGAAAAATATTTTCTCATAATGCTTATTTTTAGCAGATATTTTACTTTGCCTCTGCTTTATTTATAATTGTCTTCCTAAAATATCGTATTCTATGTTATCTCTTATAATTACAATCTCACCATTGCGGGACAATCTCTTATAGGCTGATTTATTGTCATCTACGCCTAATGGTGACATAATATCGGTTCCATGCCCCGCAACATTTATCATTATTGATTTGAGCCATACGGCAGCATCTGCATTATCAATTTCAATAATTATGCCGCCGACATACCCTTCTACATTGGAGAACACATATTCCGTTGTCCCGCTGCTAAGATTGACGGTATCTCCAACCGCATGTCCGCCTATTGTCACAGACATCTGCGTCTCACTTCCTGCAGCAGAAGCAGTAATTGATATCTTATCTATAAGGCATGCAGCCGTTTCCTCTGTTCCGAGTAACATCATCCCTACCGGATTTGCATCAGAACCGAGCTTGGCACCCTTTGCTGCATCGTAATTGAGGTCGGTATCATCCTCGAGTAACATAGTCCACACATAATCACCCAAAAGCAATTCATCTCCCGCTAATGCCGCTGAAGCAGTCCAAGAATATGACTCGCAATCACCATACGACTCTTCAGCTCCTCCCAAAAATTTAAATCTTATTAGCCCGCCCTGCTCCGTAATATCGGTTATAGGGTAAGATACAAAAGGAGTTAACGACGTAGTATTATGCTTACTCGGGAAAGCATCATTATCGGTATTATCTATCCAATTACCACTACTATCCTGAATCCAACTTAGTCCTAAGTTGGTTGTGTTTCCGGACGCGGAGATAATAGTGTATCTCGGTTTATAAGCAGTGTTATTGGGCGTGTTGCTATCCCATACCGATTGGTTATATACCACTCTCCAAACCACCATTCCATGACCGGGCAGATATTCATCCCATCCTATCTGCTGACGATTTTCAACATAATAGACCGTATCCGCAGTAGTCGCTGTTGCAGAAGATCCGCTGCGAGTTATATACCTATATGTCTGATTATCGGCAGGCAGCACCACATTCTCTGCAGCATTGAGCACAGTAGGCGTACTCCAGCCCATAAAATATTTATCGTGCGGAGAAAAATTCGGCGGAGTATAACCATCATTATTGTACGGACCATAGTCCATAACATTCCACTCGTTAGGCGTAACAGCCTCATTATAGTTGGTTTTATATTGGGTGTCGTAGTAATCCGGCAGACCGAGGACATGCCCGAACTCATGCACCAAAGTGCCTATTCCGCTACGCATATACAAACCATTTAACTCCGGTCCGCAAGCGTAGTTATCTAACAATTTACCATCATAGCGGCACACCCTGCTTGCTCCCCGAAGTATATTCCATTGGTGCGGCCATATTGTTTCAGGTGCACCACCATCAGCAGCACCCATACCGGCATAAATAACGAACACGAAATCAATGTAGCCGTCGTTGTCAGTATCATACAGAGAGAAATCAATCTGCGAGTCAAGAGCGTTGCAGGCATCGATAATCATCTGATAAGCGTTCTTATCTGTATTTGAACCTGATGATACATTTTCCCCGTAATACGACTCGGGGTGAGCGAGAGTAACCGGACCATACACATCAAACTGAGGCATATACCTGCCGCCGGATTGCTCAATGAAATAATCTCTTACTGAGCCGGCTCCGCCTCCGTAATTATAGCCCTCTTCATTCAGCATCTTGTTCATCTCAGAGAGTGAATTCTCAGATTTGAAAGTGCTATCAGTAAAATTAACGAGGAGAAACAAACCTCTTGACGCATTTGTATTTGGCGTACCTATTTTGCGTGGATTTCTCTGCGAATAGGGAGATTTTCTGCGCTTTGCAATTACATTCTCTTCTGTCTGCTTGTCGCCTCTTACATAGAAACCATTTACCTTTTCAAGCACATAGCCTTCCGCATCGGTGTAATAGTTATACACCTCATCACCATGAAGAAAAGCGGTAATCTTTGTTCCGTCAGGCTGCTGAAGCACTCTTGTCCCACGCTTGGCAGGAACAGCCGATGCAGCAAAACAGCAAAATGCGACAGCGATTATTAATAATATTTTTTTCATTGCTAATATATTAATTGGATTAAGTCGAAATATGGAAATGCCGAAACATCGAGACACTGAAATTTAATTAACTGTTTTTCGTTGGAATCTTGTGTCTCACGAGCCATTTCTTTTCTGACTTGCTACGCTTCGCTTCGTTACGAGCCTTCTTGCAGGTAGGTTTGGCATAACGGCGCATCACTCCTTGATTATCAGGCTGCTCCTTCGTCCATTTTGCGTAACAATAATAGCCTTTCTTGTTTTGAGCCAAGAGGTATCCGTCAACAGTATAATGACAATGCCACCGCTCATCACCCACAAGCACTACTGTCAGAGTATCACCATTAGGTTGCACAACATTGAAAGGGTCACGCCGTGCCGGCACAGCCGACATCTTCGCTGCACCTAACAGCATAACCAAAAATAATAAATGCTTCTTCATATCATTTTTTTAATTATCATTATTTTTGTTTCTACACCGCATCACGCATTTCGGCGCAATACCTCAGGTTTCACACTTCCCTGCTTACCATCTCAGCCCTAAATAGTAGTTAAACGAGAATATCGCGCCGTCGTGGTAGCCATACCCGGGGATATAATACGGCTGATGATCACCCGTTTGCGAAGTGAAAAGGAAATGCACTCTCGCATACCAACCCATGAAAAACGGTCCTGCGACCTTAACTTGCACTCCGGCGACCACCTCACCCCAACTATCTGCGCGAAACTGATTCGGGTAATCGCGATATGTTCCATGCCTATCCCAATAATTGTCATTAAGCGTAACCTGCGACAAACTATAATGCTGCATACCGACACCCACTCTTATACCTACAAGCAGAGCATAGTTATTATTTCTGTTTTTCTTGAGAGGATTGACGTCTATTCCCACTTTTCCGAACCCGCCTGCACCTTTATAAAATCCTCCCGCTGCCTCATCACTGCTCCATCCCGCTCCGACTTCTATCGTCGGATAAAATCTCTTCAGCAGATTCACATTCGCCACAATTTCATATTGCTGCGTTTTTCCTCCACTGCGGATGAGTGTATAAGCCGTATTCCCGATATCGAGTTTTATATGTCCGCCTTGCCATACAGATGAATCAGGATACTCACGCGCTGAGACCGAAAAAACGCAAGTACAGAGCAAGAAGAACAATATGCCGAGTGCGGACTTTATTTTAATTTTATCGAGTACTGAAAACACGGACTAAGCGGAAAATTTATAGTTTATGCACGAATACACTTAAATGCGTTTCCTTATTTGTCGTTACTGCTGCATTTGTTATCTTAACCGAATCAACACGATTGGTTGTATAGGCGATGCTGTCTAATGTAGCCATAACGGCACAACCGCAAGCGAGCGACACAAACATTTCATTTCGCGTATAAAATATCCTCACAATATCTATTGCCCCGTCATATTCAACCACAAGAGAACAACTGTCTGCATCTTTCCTTAGCGGGAAATACAGGGTACTTACTATTGCGGAATCACTGATGAGCGAATCACTACCCAAACCGTAAACACTCATCGGACCAACGTTGCTGAAACTGACATGCTCTAATGTGACACTATCCTCTGCGAGCCGAAGCGAATCGCCCGTAACCATTACGCCTAATCTTACCCGCATATCCTGCCTGCACTCTTTATCGATTGAGCAAGAGCCTAATAATAAAGTTAGCAGAAAGCACAAAGCAGGAACTAAAAAATATTGTGACTTTGCAGTTAGCATCTATAAAAAATTAGCAGTCGGCATTGACAAGATGTGAGACCTCGCCTGCGTTCTATTTAGTTTCGTAATAATAGTCGTGCTTCGTCGCGAAGTTTTTCTTGCGCCATCTGAGTCGGGGTAACGCCGTTGGTGTTATACATTGTTATCAACTGCTGAGCATACGGCAATGCCGGTCCATTTGGCGGAAAAGCGGCAGCACCTACCGTGATGAAGCGACCTAACTCGTTCTCAACAAGCTTAATCGAGTCCCACAACTCATTGCTTACATATATCTGCTGCGACAGGTTATGGTCAAACTCCGTTCTTACAGTCTTCAAGAGCAATATCTGCAGTTGCTTAACCGTCAGATTTGTAACATCAATATCTCGCAATATATGCTCAGGCACTGTGCGGTCAAGCAGCAATGCAAGCCTTTCGTAACTGCGAAGTCTTACAGCCGTAAACTCTTTCTGAGATGCCTTTCTCAGGTCTAAATCTCGGCGCTCACGCTCATTCTTAATCATCATATATAGTATCGTCCATGTGCAGGCAAACACTATAAGAGCAGGCAATGTGTATTTAAGAATTTCTAACATGTTTGTATCGTATTTAAATAGTGAATAATTTGGTCAAACAAGAAAGCGGGATTATTTTCTTCTTTTATGTTTATCATCAAATCGTTGAGATAGGGTTCGGAACTCTCTATCCCCGTTCTGAAGTCCGCCTCGGCATATAAGGAAAGGTATTTTAGCGGCAGACATCCCGACATATTCAGGTCTATCAGCAAATCATACCTTTTCACCTTCAGTTCCTGCCTTATTTCTTTTTTGGGCAATCCCCAAAAATCATAATCGAATTGCGATAAGATTCTATAGTCACGCAGCACTGCCGATTCTGCCTGTTTTTTATCGACATATCCCCACGCAGTTACTTCTTTCCCGTCTTCTTTCAGTTGCTTCACAAGCGTCTTTATTTGCAGATTACGCTCTGCTGTATCGCTCTCGAACAGCAGAAATATACTGCGAGCAGTAGCATAACTCTGATACCGAGGGGTACGAGGGTTATACTTTTGTATCCGGCTAAATATGTATTCTTTAATCTTCATTGTTAATCATTTGCAAAAACTCTTCTTCGCCCATAATTTTCACCCCGAGTTTTTCTGCCTTTTCAAGTTTTGCAGGTCCCATATTATCCCCTGCAAGTATAAAAGTTGTTTTCGCAGAAACGCTGCCGCTGTTTTTTCCTCCTAACCGCTCAATAATATCCTTATATTCGTCTCTTGAATGTTGCGAGAAGGTGCCTGAAATAACTATCGTTTGTCCTTGCAGTGTCTGCTTCTGCATTGCATTATTCTCAGTATCTTCACTATTTGAAAGAGTCACTCCTGCCGCACGCAGTCGCTCAACGATTACATTATTCTCTTCCTTATCAAAAAAAGACACAACACTTCTCGCAATCTCTACACCCACATCTTCTACCGTTTGCAGTTCTTCTTCTGTTGTTTCTCTGAGCATATCAACGGAAAGATATCTGCGGGCTATCTGTTTCGCAGTTGTTTCTCCTACAAATCGTATTCCTATGGCGAACAGCACTCGCGCCCATGGCACCGCTTTTGAAGCCTCAATGCCTGCAAGCATCTTATCTGCCGACTTCTCGCCCAAACCGGGCAAAGCGGCTATCTGTTCCCGACGCAGGTCATAAATATCAGCTACATCCTTAATCAATCCGCGTGAATAAAGCAAGTCTATTGTTTCTGCACCGAGTCCGTCAATATTCATCGCCTTGCGCGAAACGAAGTGTTCCATCTTCCCCTTTTTCTGCGGTGGACAACCGCTATCGTTAGGGCAGTACCATGCCGCCTCACCTTCTTCTCTTACTAATGGTGTTCCACATTCGGGGCATACTCTCACAAACTCCACAGGCGAAGCATTTGCTGCTCGCTTTGTTACCTCTACTGCCGTTATCTTCGGTATAATCTCGCCGCCTTTCTCTACCCATACATAGTCACCAACATGCAAATCCAATGAACTGATAAAATCTTCGTTATTAAGCGTTGCCCGCTTCACTACCGTTCCGCTCAGTTGCACCGGTTCAAGGTTGGCGACAGGCGTTACCGCCCCCGTTCGGCCTACTTGGTAGGACACGGAGTTCAGTCGAGTCAGTTGTTTTTCTGCCTCAAACTTATAGGCTATTGCCCAACGCGGACTCTTTGCCGTATATCCTAATTCTTCTTGCTGCCTCAGATTATTCACCTTCAGCACGACTCCGTCGGTTGCAACCGGCAACGCTCGCCGCGCCTCATCCCAATAGTGAATATACGCCATCACCTCATCCACCGAACGACAAACGCGTATATGCTCCGATATATTGAAGCCTAACTTTTTTGCCCACTGCAGACGATCATAATGGGTATAACACGGAAGATTTTCACCGAGAACATAATACAGATACGCCCATAATCCTCTCTTACTTACCTGCTCACTATCAAGCAGTTTCAGTGTTCCACTCGCTGCATTGCGAGGATTGGCAAACAGCGGTTCTTCCGCAGCCTCACGCTCTCTATTGAGTCGCTCAAAATTCTCCCAAGGCAGCAATACCTCGCCTCGTATCTCAAATGTATTAACAGCATTTTCAGCACTCACCTCTTGAGGTACATTGCCGATAGTCCTGATATTATCAATCACATTATCACCGCGAACACCATCGCCGCGAGTCAGCGCTTTTGTCAGTTTGCCGCTCTCATACCAAAGAGAGATACTCAGTCCGTCGAACTTCAACTCGCACACTATCTCCACATCCCGCTTGCCGTCTAACCCCTTATATACCCGCTCAAGCCAATCGCGTATTTCCTCCTCTGAATAAGTATTGGCAAGTGAGAGCATCGGATATTTATGCGCTACCTGCTCAAAATTCTTAGTATTTCTTACATCTGAAATTTTCCCTTCGTTCTTCTCAATATCGCTTCCCACCCTCTGCGTAGGCGACTGCGGGTCGAACATATCGGGATACCTGCGCTCAAGGGCTTCCAACCGATGCATCTTCTCATCGAACTCACGGTCGCTCATCGTCGGGGCTGACATGACATAATACTTATAGTTCTGCTCTTCCAACTCCTTTCGCAGCGCAAGTATCTCTTGGCGAAAAACGCTATCAGCGGTGTTCACGCCATCGTCGCAAGTGACGCTATCGCCGGCACTTACATTCTCCGTGTTATTATCTGCAAACAGATCTAATTGCATAGTCTTCGCCTAATCAATCTTGTAATACTTCACCCTATTCACTCCGCCGTTAGCATATACATTGATGATATACAAACCGTTTGGCAAATATTCCTGCACGACATAATTCTCACTCGTAATCCTCCCCTCACACATCACACACCCGAAAGGTGATGCTATTAAGAACCACCCTTGCTCTGCATTTTCAATGTGCATCTTACCCTCTTGCCACGACATCTTCACTTCCTGTATCTGCTGCGCATCAGCCCTGCTGATATTCGAACCGAGGCACAAACCTACCAATACGGGGTCGTGATCAGAATAGCGAAACATCGTCAAATCTGACGATTTATCATAGGTGTAACGATCGTGTTCGTCAGAGTTGACATGCCAAACCGACATTCCTGTTACCTGACTGAGCAACGAACTGTTACACAAAGCGTGGTCAAGGTAGCCTGCCTGCCCGTGAAAGGTGTAGCTATACGAACTATCGGCATGGAAGAACCGATGCAAATCAGTCATTCCGCCGTTTATAAGCGTTGTTATCGGGTCTTCCTTAGCGTATGCATTAAGGTCGCCCATAATTAAGATATCATCTTCGCTGTAATAACTCTGCGCCTTTGGACATTCTGACAAAATGGTCTGAGCCTCTTTGACCCTGTCTGCATTAAATATCCCTTGTCCGTCGCCCTGATCGGCATTGGCACCCGATCCTGTCCCTGATTTAGCCTTAAAATGGTTAAGCGAGAAGATAAATGACTCTCCCCCTGCTTTCATACGGAAGCCTTGCATCTGCTTTCTATTGCTCACAACATTGTTGTTTTGCAGCATATTGCCGTAAGGCTCAACCACATCCTTACAATAAACATATCCTGCCTTAGTATAACTGCCGCGCGAACTGCCGCCATCGTCAACGTAACTGTAATTCCTGCCCGTAGCAGCCGTGAGCGAATTGGCTATTTTTGCTAAAGCACTCTGCCCTTGCTCGATCTCTACAAACCCGTAAATATCTGCTCTTATTCTGCTCAATGCAGCCATCACTTTAGTGTGCTGCTTCGTCTGCTCTGAGGCATTGTCAGGACCGAAACCCGTCCCCAAATTTTCCACGAGATAATACTCCAAATTCGCAGCACAAACAAGCAGATTATGCTTCACCACATTGCCGCCCTCTTCCGACATATCCACACTCGGATAGCCGCGCTCCATATCCTCGCGTGTTCCACGAATAGAGTCACATGATACAAAAGTAAGCGAACTCGACGAATTAACCTGCGCCACCAATCCGAATATAGTCTCACCCATACGATGATACTCGCTCATTCCGCCGAGAGTAAAGCAACTGTTGCCATTGACGGTGAGCAACTCATTATACTCAGCAGTCAGCGGATAACATTGATTGGTCGGACTCATAACGCGATGCAGCGATGCCGTAAGACTGCTATAGTTATTGCATGTATATACAGGCTGAGTGAAGCGAATAGTCATACCCGCATACGACCTCAGTTCGGCTGTCGTCCATCGCTGTACATCCGAAAAACTAACATCGGTCTGAGCACACACAGCAAGCGAACAGACTGCAAGTAACAAGAATATGTAACTCCGTAATTTTCTCATAGCATTCAGTATTTGCAGATTATGCGAGCAAGTACTATCAACGCGCAAAATTACGAAAAATAAATAACATAGACAATAAATATTAAATTAATTTTTAATATTCTTGCAAACATCACAAAAAAAATGTAATTTTGCGATAATGCAGATAGAAAAAGTAAGAAAAATACTGCTGAACAAATACACTATAACACTACTCCTTTTTGCAGTAGTGTTCTCTTTTTGCGGGAACCAATCAGTAGTTAACAGAGTACGTATGTCGCATGAGATAAGGGCCAAAGAGCGCGACCTGAATAACTACAAACAGCAGACGAAACAAGCAGAGAGGCAACTGCGTATGCTGGAAAATCCCGACTCGCTTGAGCGTTATGCCCGCGAACATTACTATATGCGAGAGAAAGACGAGGATGTGTATATAATTAAGTAGATTAGAGTACTGAATAAACAGAACTAAAGGGCTGCATTAGTACTTATGCTTGATAAACTCGTACCCGAACATCTTATTTTGGGCATCGACCCCGGCACTAACTATATGGGGTATGCCTTGCTTCGCACAGCCGGCTCAAAAGCAGAGCCCGTCCTGTTTGATGTTCTTGATCTTACCAAGATAGAGCAACACTACGAGAAACTACAAAAGATTTTCTTCTTTGTTCAAGATTTAATCAATCGCTACCATCCGACGGTACTTGCCATAGAGGCTCAGTTTGTAGATAAGAATGTTCAAACGATGCTCAAATTGGCACACGGACAAGGTGTTGCTATCGCAGCAGCACTATCGAAAGACATACCTATCGTCGAATACTCGCCTATGAAAATAAAAATGGCGATAACCGGTAACGGTCACGCCTCAAAGGAACAAGTCGCAGGTATGCTGCAACGCTTTCTGCACCTTAATCCTGCCGATATGCCTAAGCACCTTGATGCCACCGATGCTCTCGGCATCGCCTATTGCCACTACCTTCAACTCGGTATGCCTCTATCTGCTGCCAAACCGGTCAAATCATGGGCTGAGTTCGCCAGACAAAACGGTTCCCGCATCCACAAATGAGAAAAGTTGATATTGAGGAAATTCACTCCTCAGATGTATTCTGCGCCCGGAACTTGTAAGCCGTGCTTACAGCGGTATTGACCTGTACTGCGGGAGGTGTTTCATAGCAATACGGATTGCCCAATCGGGCAGATGAATAATAATCGGCAATGCAATATGGTTTATCCACCCCGGCATTGCTGTTTTATTGCCGTTGAAAAGCCGTTTCAACGCTATTGAAACAAACTTTTCAGGCGGGAGCGATATCCCTACCTTAACTAATTTCTGCCTCGTGCGAGCATCTAATCCGTACAACGGCGTATCAATAGCCCCGGGAGTGAGAGTGGTAACCGTTACGCCGAATGGTTTGAATTCATAATAGATAGACTTCGAGAAACTATACACAAAAGCCTTTGTGGAATTATAGCACTGTATGCCGGGAAAAGTCATCTTTGCCGTTACTGATGACATATTCAGTATATAACCCCTCTTATGCCTGCACATATCCTCACCGAAGAGTCTGCAAAGCATTGCAAGTGTAAAAATATGCAAATTAAGCATTGTCGCCACTTTCTCTGCGGGCAGGTCAATAAGCGGTTGCCAAAAGAACATACCGGCATTATTGATGAGAATATCTACCTCAATCTCATTTTTTTTACACCACTCATATATCTCACTCGCTGCCTCTTGCCTCGACAAATCACAAAAATACGGTATCGCCTTTGTGCCATAATCTCGCTCTATCTCTTTCGACACAGCGTCAAGTTCCACTTGCTGATTACTAACAAGTATAACATCGCGGTGATAGTCACGCGCCAATGCAATAGAATATTGTTTACCTATGCCTGATGAGGCACCTGTTACAAGAGCATACATAATAGTTATAATTTTAGGTCACCGCATTGTCAGCACATTTACGTTCATTCGGAGCGAAACATAGATAAGAAGTCAGATATACTAACTCACTTCTAATAGTAGAACAATCTAACTTCTGTTTGCTAACTTCATTACCTCCTCCGCTATTCGCTTTGCAGAATCTCTTTGAGCGAGAGTGAGGATATTGTTGTGAAGAGTTTTAAGTCGCTCCTCGTCTGACACTAACGCAAGCATTTGCTTTACTAACTCATCTTTGGCTTCATCATCTTTCACCAACACTGCCGCATCTTTTCTCACAAGAGCCATAGCATTATGCGTTTGGTGGTCTTCCGCCACATTAGGTGATGGCACTAAAACTGAAGGCTTGCCAAGGAGACATAACTCTGATATGCTGCTTGCTCCTGCTCTTGAAACGACAAGGTCAGCCGCCGCGTATGCAAGGTCCATCCTATCTAAGAAGGGTAAGCATAGTATCTGCTCTGCGCGGGGGGAACTGACACTCTTGCAATCCTTATTTTTCCATTCCTCCAATGCCTTAGCGCATTTGTCGTAGTAGGTCTTACCTGTCTGCCAAATAAGTTGGACACCACTTGCTTCAATCTCATCAAGATGTGCAATAATACTCTCGTTGATGGTTCTTGCGCCTAACGAACCGCCGATTATCAATATGGTCGGTTTACCACTATGTAGTTTGAAGTGTGCTAAAGCCTCTTCTTTGTTTCCTCCCTCAAGATTTTGACGAACAGGGTTACCTGTTAAGATGATCTTTTCCGCGGGGAAAAAGCGCTCCATACCATCGTATGCCACGCATATCTTTTTGGCATCATTTTTAAGCAGTTTATTAGTTACTCCGGCAAAGCCGTTTTGCTCTTGCAGCAGAATAGGCACTCCCATTCTCGCAGCCACCTTCATTGCGGCACCTGAAGCATAACCACCGACACCTACGCCGGCATCGGGTTGGAATTTACGAATAATCTTCCTCACTTGACGCATACTGCGAAGCATATCATAAACGACGGAAATATTTTTCCACGGCTGAGCGCGGTTAAAACCTCTCACCGGAAGACCTACAATCTCATAACCTGCTTGCGGCACGCGCTCCATCTCCATACGACCGATTGCACCTACAAATAATATCTTGCATTGAGGGTCTAACTCTCTCAATGCATTGGCTATACTCACGGCGGGG
>FLNU01000269.1_pt1 | contig 30493 bp, 19 predicted proteins | sample 1140361 | NCBI WGS metagenome assembly FLNU01 (sample SAMEA3878206, study PRJEB12797) | bioreactor metagenome | biome: Moose rumen | place: Sweden | collected 2011-10 | reverse complement strand
CGTCGTAGTGTCTATTGAAGCAATTAGGTTGGCATAGTCCTTGCCCCAAAAGTCAAGCGAATAGCCCTCACTCGTGATGTCCACTCGTCTTTGATTATGGAGGTTATTTGTGGATTCGCAGGAGCGAGAGGCTGTCGATATAAGCGACAGGCAAGGACTCCTTGTCGGAGCCCATGAGGGAGAGGGTGACTATCAGGGACTCGAAATCGAGGGTGGAGTCGGTCACAACGGAGATTTGCATCGTGGTGTCGCGGAATGCGAGGCCTGTCTGCGATGCGGCAGAATCCTTGGGATAGGTAGCCGCAAGGGTGGCCACCAACCAGTGGTCGGCCGGGAGTTGGGACAGTTGCAGATTCCAGGACAGGGAATCACCCCTTCGGAAATTGGAGTCACGGGGAATCACAAAACTCCGGAATGCCGAAAGACGGGCACCGTCCATCACGAGATAGGGGCTGATGCGCCACAGGTTGACGGTATCGCCGGCATCGCTCACCCCCCATGAGGAATTCTCGTAGGCAATTGCCTTCCAATATTCGTCTCTCGCCTTGAGGCTGTCGTTCACGCGGTCGTAGATGCGGATGAAACGCTTGAGATGGCGGCTGTACCACATAAGCGACGAGTCATATCGTGCCCTCGAAATGCCGTGTTCCACAAAGACCGAAGCCATGACGTTGCGCTGGGACTCCTGGGTGGAGAACTGCGAGCGCTGCAAGTCCAACAGTGCCTCGGCACGGTGCATATCTATGAGCACTGCCGTCATTTCGTCATCGTCCAGCACGTAGTCCGGACGAGAATTGCAGGCTGCGAAAGCCAGCGTCACGAAAGCGAAAACGGGAAACAGAATACGTCGCATAGGAGTGATTCGGATGCAGTAGGAGATTATTCTTCCTCGCCCTGCAGACGGTTGAGCGTCTTGTAGTAGCAGAGGATGAGGAGGGCGACACCCACCGAGATGGCGGCATCGGCGAAGTTGAAAATGGGTTTGAAGAATTCGAACGGCTCATCGCTGCACGGCAGCCAGTCGGGCCAGGCAAAAGAGAAACCGCCCAACGACACCGCCTCTCCGGCCATCGGCACCCAATCGGGCCAGTTGAAATGAATCAGGGGGAACCAGAACATGTCCACCACCTTGCCGCGAAACCACGGGGCATATCCTTCGAGTTCTGTGCCAAGGGTACATTGGGCGAGGTGGCCGTAACTGTCGGTGAAGCACTGTCCGTAGAAGACGCAGTCGATGATATTGCCCAAGGCACCGGCGATAATCAAAGCGACGACAGCCACAAAGCCCCGATTCACACGGTCGAGCACCTTCCAGAGCATCCAGGAGAATGCACCGACGGCAAACACGCGGAAGAGCGTAAGGAAATATTTGTCCACAAACTCCATGCCGTAGGCCATACCGTTGTTCTCGATGAAGGAAAGGTAGAACCACGAAGTCACCTCGACACTCTCGCGCAGGACGAAGTGTGTCTTGACATATATCTTGACAATCTGGTCCGTAATGACGACAAGCGCCACAATGGCCCAAAAGAGAGTAATCTTATAGCCTCTCCCCAGCCCTCCCCTGAAGGGAAGGGGGTGTTCAAGTTTCAGGTTGCTGCGTCTCACTGATAGGAAACAAATAGCGTCCTCCCCCGCTGCGGAGGGAGGCTTGCATTATCGTCTTGCCTCTTTGTCCTCGACGTTGGTCGTGGCGTGGGGCACAGCGCGGAGACGTTCCTTGGGAATCAGCTTGCCGGTCACGCGACTGATGCCGTAGGTCTTGTTTTCGATGCGAATCAAGGCACCCTGCAGTCCACGGATGAACTTCTCGAGACGGGAAGCCTTGAGGCCCAATTCTTCGCGGGACAAGGCTTCGGAGCCGTCCTCCATATTCTTGTAGGTCGGAGCCGTGTCGCGGTCGGAATTGTTGTTGTTGGACATACGCTCGCGAATGGATGCATACTGCTCGCGTGCCACTTCAAGTTTCGCGAGGACGAGCTCTTTGAATTCCGCCAGTTCTTCGTCCGAGTAGCGTTGTTTTTCTTGTTCGTCTGCCATAATTTTGGTGTTTAAAATAGTGGTTATGATAAAATAATATAAAGCCTCTCCCCCAGCCCTCCCCTAAAGGGAAGGGGGAAGGAGTTTCAAGTAGCCTCTCCCCAGCCTACCCCCAGCCCCTCCCTGAAGGGAAGGGAGTAGAGGGGGGAAGGGGTTATCCATTTTTGCGCACATCGGCCTTGAGGCTGTAGCCGTCCATGTCGAAGGTGACGGCATCGGCCGACACCTCACCCACGCTGAGGGTGGTTGCCAGCACCTGGTCGGCGATGTACTTGTTGAACTGCCGGACAGCCTCGTCGGTTTCGGGACGGCTCTCGAGCACGACGGTGATACGGTCGGTGATTTCGAAACCGGCCGTCTTGCGCTGGTTCTGGATGCGCTTGATGAGTTCGCGGGCGGTACCCTCGCGCTTGAGATCCTCGCTGATTTGGATGTCGAGCGCTACGGTCACGCGTCCCTCGGCAGCTACGTTCCAGCCGGGCATGTCTTCGGAGACAATCTCCACGTCGGCACTCACGATTTCGACAGGAGTACCTTCGAGGTCGAAGTTCAGGTGACCGGTCTGTTCGAGCCGGACGATATCCTTCTGGGGCAGGTCGTTGAGCACAGCGGCCAGGTTCTTCATCAGTTTGCCGTAACGCTTGCCCAATTCGCGGAAATTGGGCTTCACGCGCTTCACGAGGACGTGGTCATTGGAATCGGCTATCTTCAATTCCTTGACATTCACCTCGCTGAGAATCAGTTCCTTCATGGCAATCACATCGTCGTGCTGCTGCCGATCGACCGCCGGGAAGAGAATGGTCTGAAGAGGCTGACGCACGGGAATGTTGACTTTCTTGCGAATGGAAAGGATGAGCGAAGTGACCTGCTGGGCCAGAGACATCTTGCGTTCGAGGGCCTCACTCACGGCACCTGGCACGGGGAAGTCGGACAGATGGACGCTGACGTGACTGTCGCGTCCGCTCACGGCATTCAGGTCCGTGAAGAGCAAATCGCTGTAGAAGGGAGCAATGGGAGCCATCAGCTTGGCCACTGTCTCGAGACAGGTGTAGAGCGTCTGATAGGCCGCCAGTTTGTCGGGCGTCATCTCTCCGCGCCAGAAACGGGCACGGTTGAGACGCACGTACCAGTTGGACAGATTGTCGCATACGAAGGTCTGGACGGCACGTCCGGCCAAAGTGGGTTCGTAGTCGTTGTAGGCCTTTTCGACCTCCTTGATGAGCGAGGAGAGCGACGACAGAATCCACTGGTCAATCTCGGGACGCTGCTCTGCGGGAATCTCAGCCTCCTGTCCGGTGAAACCGTCCACGTTGGCATAGAGGGCAAAGAAAGAATAGGTATTGTAGAGCGTGCCGAAGAACTTGCGTTTCACTTCTTCTACGCCCTCGGGGTCGAACTTGAGGTTGTCCCAGGGCGAAGAGTTGGTAATCATATACCAGCGCAGGGGGTCGGAGCCGTACTGTTCGATGGCACCGAAGGGTTCGATGCCGTTGCCTTTGCGTTTGGACATCTTCTCACCGTTCTTGTCGAGCACGAGACCATTGGAAATGACGGCTTTGTAGGCGACCGAATCGAACAGCATCGTGGCAAGAGCATGAAGCGTATAGAACCATCCGCGCGTCTGGTCCACACCCTCGGCAATGAAGTCGGCGGGATAGACCGTGCGGTTGTCGAACTGCTCCTTGTTCTCGAAGGGATAGTGAATCTGGGCGTATGGCATGGCACCCGAGTCGAACCACACATCGATGAGGTCGGTCTCGCGCTTCATGGGCTTGCCTGAGGGTGAAACGAGCACGATGTCATCCACGTATGGGCGGTGGAGGTCTATCTTAGCGTAGTTTTCCGGGGTCATCTTGCCGGGCTCGAAACCGAGTTCCCTGTAGGGATTGGACTTCATGAAGCCGGCAGCCACAGATTTCTCTATCTCATTGTAAAGTTCCTCAACCGAACCGATGCAAATCTCCTCGCGCGTGTCGCTGTTGCGCCAAATGGGAAGCGGAGTGCCCCAATAGCGCGAACGCGAGAGGTTCCAGTCGTTGAGATTCTCGAGCCACTTGCCGAAACGTCCCGTACCTGTCGATTCGGGTTTCCAATTGATGGTATTGTTGAGTTCCATCATACGCTCGCGGCAAGCCGAAGCCCTGATGAACCAGGAATCGAGAGGATAGTAGAGAATGGGCTTGTCGGTACGCCAGCAATGCGGATAATTGTGGACATGCTTCTCGATGCGGAAAGCCAGACCGGCCTTCTTCATTTCAAGGCTCAGAATGATGTTCAGGTCGTCGGCCTTCTCGGAGGCTTCGCGGTCCCACTTGCCGTCCTTGTTGAACTCGGGAGAATAGGCATTCTTCACATAGTCGCCTGCATGCAGACGGTAGCCTTCGAGGTTGACACAGCGGTCGATGAAATTCTTGTCGAGTTCGTCAATCTCATAGTATTTGCCCTGCAAATCGACCATGGGACGTGTTTCGCCGGCCTTGTTGATGAGAAAGACGGGAGGCACATTGGCGGCATTGGCCACACGGGCGTCGTCGGCACCGAAGGTATTGGCGATGTGGACGATACCGGTACCGTCCTCGGTGGTCACATAGTCACCGGGGATGACGCGGAAAGCCTCGTCGGCCATCTCCACGAACTCGTCTTTGCCGTTCTCGGCCTTGAAGACTTTGTCGGGATGAGCCTGGGCATACTGCTTCACAAAGTCGGTCGAATTGTCGTCGAGGCGCTGTACGGGCTTCACCCAAGGCATGAGCTGCTGATAATGGAGACCCAACAAATCCTCGCCCGTCATGCGGTCGATGATACGATAAGGCACGGGAGCTTTGGCCCCCTTCTTGTCGCCTTCGGCCACAGCCTTCATGATGGCTTCATAGCCGGCACGGACCTCTTCGGTGGTCTGTACTTCGCCCTCGGGCTTGAAATAAGACTTCACGAGGTCTTCTGCCAGAATCATCGTGAGGGGCTCGTCGGTATAGGTATTGTAGCTCTGGAGGGCCACATATTTAATCTTGGGACCCACGCAGAGCGACGTGTTGGAAGGCAGGGTCCACGGAGTCGTGGTCCACGCCAGAATGACGGCCTTGCCCCACTCGTTCCAGGCGGCCTTGCCGTCCTTGAGCGTAAAGACAGCCGTCGCCGTTGTATCCTTCACGTCGCGGTAGCACCCGGGCTGATTGAGTTCGTGGCTCGAAAGGCCGGTACCGGCAGCGGGAGAATAGGGCTGAATGGTATAACCTTTATAGAGAAGTCCCTTCTTGTAGAGCTCCTTGAGCATCCACCAAAGGGTCTCGATGTAGCGATTGTCGTAGGTGATGTAGGGATCGTTCAAATCGACCCAGTAACCCATCTTGTGGGTGAGCTCGGTCCATTCTTTCGTATATTTCATTACCTCACGACGACATGTAGCATTATATTCGGCCACGGAGATTTTCTTGCCGATATCTTCCTTGGTGATGCCCAAAAGTTTCTCGACGCCCAGTTCGACGGGGAGGCCGTGGGTATCCCATCCGGCTTTGCGCTTCACCTGGAAGCCTTTCATTGTCTTGAATCGGCAGAAAGTGTCTTTGATGCTTCGTGCCATTACGTGATGGATGCCCGGCATGCCGTTGGCCGACGGGGGACCCTCATAGAAGACGAATGAGGGATGACCTTCACGCTCGGAGATGCTCTTGCCGAAGACATCGGCGGCATCCCAACGTTTGAGGACCTCTTTGTTGATTTCGGAGAGGTCAAAATGATTGTATTCTGCGAATTTTTTCATTATCTGTTCAATAAGATGGGCACAAAGATATAAAAAATCGGGCAAAGTACCAAATCTTTGTCCGTTTTTTTGAAATTTTGAGCCTATTTTAGTGCTATTTGAAAGACAGACTGTCAAAAACAGCCCTACAAAACGGGGTCATACAGCCCCCCGACCGCCTTCTGAATGAATCCAATGGACGGGTTCGATACCGTGGCTTGAGAGATATTCGTCGGCCCTCACGAAATGGTTGCATCCGAACCATCCTCTGTGGGCCGAGAGAGGCGACGGATGGGGCGCTTCGAGCACGAGGTGCCGATGCCGGTCGATGATGCGTCCTTTCTGCTGGGCATAACTTCCCCAAAGCATGAATACCAGATGTTCTCTCTCACGCGAAAGGGCTTCGATGGCTGCATCGGTGAATGTCTCCCATCCTTTGCCCTGATGGGAACCGGGCTGTCCCTGACTGACGGTCAGCGTGGCGTTGAGCAACAGGACTCCCTGGTCGGCCCAAGAGGAGAGATTGCCCCGGCTCTTGTCTATCGAGACGTGATACTCCGACTCCAGCTCCTTGTAGATATTCACAAGCGAAGGCGGCGGCTGGATGCCGTCCTGAACCGAGAAACAAAGTCCGTGAGCCTGACGGGGCCCATGATAGGGGTCCTGTCCCAGGATAACGACTTTCACTCGGGGGAAAGGGGTACGGTTGAAAGCCTCGAAGATGAATTTCCCGGGCGGATAGCAAGTGTCTGTGGCATAAGCACGCCGCACGAAGGCTGTGAGCAGTTCGAAATAGGGTTTGTCGAACTGCTCCGCCAGCACTTGTTTCCACGAGGGTTCTATCCTGACCTCCATCTGTCTTGCAAACGAAGGAAGGAATCAGATGGAGAGGACTCTCAAAACGGTCAGCAATTCCTCGTCGAGGGGCTTGTCCTTCTTGATGGCTTTGGCGAACGGAATATTGACGATGTGGTCGTTGTGGATACCTATCATCACGTTGCGCTGGCCTTCCTTGAGGGCCTCGATAGCGGCATAACCTGTGCGCGAGGCCAGGATGCGGTCGGCAGCTGTGGGGGAACCGCCTCGCTGGAGGTGGCCCAACACCGATACACGCACATCGTACTCGGGGTACTCCTGCTTGACATGTTCGGCCAGTTTGATGGCACCGCCTTCAGGGCTCTCTGTCACAATCACCATTGCGGAAGACTTGGACTTGCGGAAGCCGTTGTCGATGAGATTCTTCAGCTGGTCGTACTGGGTGGCCACTTCCGGAATGATGGCATCCTCGCAACCTGTGGCGATAGCACCGTTGAGGGCCAGAAATCCCGCGTCGCGTCCCATCACTTCGATGAAGAAGAGGCGCTGGTGTGAGGTGGCTGTGTCGCGAATCTTATCTACACAGTCCATGATGGTGTTCATGGCCGTGTCGTAGCCGATGGTCATGTCCGTTCCGGCCAAGTCGTTGTCTATGGTACCCGGCAGGGCTACGATGGGCACATCGTACTCCTTGGCGAAATTGGCCGCACCCGTGATGGAACCGTCGCCGCCTATAACCACCAACGCTTCTATCTCGTGCTTTTTGAGGTTGTCGTAGGCCTTCTTACGCCCCCCGGGGGTCTTGAACTCCATACTGCGGGCTGTCTTCAGTATGGTTCCGCCCTGCTGGATGATGTTGCTCACATTCTGGGTCTGGAATTCCACGATTTGGTCTTCAATCAGACCCTGGTAGCCACGATAGATACCCCACACACGCATTCCTGCATAGATAGCGGTACGCGTCACCGCCCTAATGGCAGCGTTCATGCCGGGGGCATCGCCGCCCGATGTCAAAATACCAATGCTTTTGATTTCCATATATAACAAATATCTATGAGTTGTTTAACAATTTTTCGGCCACTGCATTCATCAGCCATTTCGGGGTTGAGGTAGCACCACAGATGCCCACGGTCTCGGCACCTTCGGTCATTTCGGGAGTCAAATCTTCGGGATGGGACACAAACCAACTCTTGGGGTTGGCTCTCCGGCACACCTCGAAGAGGGCCTTGCCGTTGCTGCTCTTCTGCCCACTCACGAAGATGACCACATCGTGCTGCCGGGCGAAAGTCCGCAGATGGGGTATGCGATTGGCCACCTGACGGCAGATGGTGTCAAACGACCGAAAATCATCGGGATTCTGCATGCGCGATGCAATTTCCCCGGTCAGTTTCTTGAAGCGATCGACCGGCATCGTAGTCTGCGAGAAAAGACGCACCGGACGTGAGAAATCCACTTTCCCGAGATCCTCGTCTTCTTTCTCAATGACGATGGCATTTCCGTCGGTCTGTCCTACGAGTCCGTTGACTTCGGCATGGCCATTCTTTCCGAAAATGACGACCTGGACCCCTTGTGCATGTTCGGCTTCGTAGATGCGATGTATCTTGCGCTGAAGCGCCAACACCACGGGGCAGGTGGCATCGACAATCTGAATATCGTTTTCCTGTGCCAATCTGTAGGTCGAGGGCGGTTCGCCGTGAGCCCGAAGCAACACCTTGGTACCGTGGAGTTTCTTCAGGTCATCGTGTCCGATGGTGACAAGCCCCTTCTGGCGCAAGCGTTCCACCTCGAGATTGTTGTGGACGATGTCGCCCAAACAACAGAGCTGTCCGCCTTCCGTCAGCTGGTCTTCGGCCTTGCGTATGGCCGTCACCACACCCGGGCAAAACCCCGACTCGGGATCGACATTCACTTTCATGCTTCTATTTTGGCTTTGGCCCATTCGAGCAATTGGGCATTCTGCCCCTCGATGGTGAGGTTGCTGTTGTCAAGCAGAAGGGCGTCATCGGCCTGTTTCAGAGGACCCACTTCCCGGTGCGAATCGATGTAGTCGCGTTCTTTGACGTTCTCGAGGACCTCCTCGAAGGTCGAGGTCTCATCGCCTTTGCCGCGCAGTTCGAGCAGACGCCGTTGGGCTCTCACCTCGGGTGAGGCTGTCACAAAAACCTTCAAGTCGGCATTGGGCAACACTACCGTGCCGATATCTCGTCCGTCCATGACGATGCCTCCCTCCTCGCCCATGGCCTGCTGAATGGCTACCATTCGTTCGCGCACGAAGGGAAGAGCCGCAATGGGGCTGACACAACTGCTCACCGTCATTCCGCGTATCTCACCTTCCACATTCTCTCCGTTGAGCCAGGTGACAGGCCGTCCTTCGGCTCCGGGGGTGAACGTGATGTCGGCTTCCGGGAGACGTGCCTGAAGGACTGTGGTATCTATCTCTTTGGTTTCGGCGTTCATCATTCCGCCTCGAAGGGCGAAGAGAGCCACTGCCCGGTACATGGCACCGGTATCGATATAGACATAACCCAACTCTTTGGCCAGATGGCGGGCCATTGTACTTTTACCACAGGAACTGTGACCATCTATCGCTATTGTTATCTTTTTCATGCTGCAAAGATACTCCTTTTTAAAATAAAGAAGGCGTTTCGGCCCGAAAGTTTAAGATTTTTTAAAAGAACTGATACGACAAACCTATATTCAGAGACCCGTCCACAGCATTATAACGGGCATAAGCTGCCTGGAACGAGAAGCCTTTGTACTTGAAACCTCCACCCCAGGAAAGACCTCTCAAGAAACCTCCGCCACCGGAGAACTCGCGCTGTCGCCTGTAGTCGTATGCAGCGGCGAAGTAGAGATTGTCGTTCACAATCCACTCCGCTCCGAATTTCAGGTGGGTCAGTATCTGTTCGGCCCCCATCCATTTGTGCACCTCACCCGAGCCGTCCACATATTCGTCGTCCCAATTCAGCAATTTGTAAGCCGTCAGGGTCAAACAGAGGGGAAGATGTTCCAATTCGTTGCTCCATCCGAATTGGAGGTCGGTGGGCAGGTTGGTACGGCGGTCGCCCAACTTCTTGAGTTGTCCGCCCAGTTCCGTAACCGAGAGACCCAGACTGGTTCCGGTCACCTCGTTATAGTAGTTGATGCCCAAATTGACCGACAGGGCAAAAGCCGAGTAGCTCTCATAATTACTATATAGCGCGCGCATGAGGCCGCCCACTCTCCACCGTTCGGTGACGGGATAACCCACTCCTCCCGAAAAGGCGAGGTCCTTGGCCGAGAACGAACCGGTCGATACGCCGTTCTCATCGTAACCGTCGAAATTGCCGTAGTTGAGGAAACGGACACTGCCCATCCAACCACCCAGATCGAGGAATTGTCCTCCCCAAGCCACATGTCCCAGGTTCACGTCCGACACATAGTTCATGTAGCCCAACGCCAGCTGTCCGTTCATCTCGGGACAGAGCAACGCCGGGTTGTCTTCAGCCAAAGCGACCTCCGGTTCCACAATCGAGACGGCTCCTCCACCCAGAGCGGCTGCATGGGCCGACACGGGAAGAGACAGGTAACCGTAGGCTCCTGTCTTTTGTGCAAAAGTTGTACCCGCCGAAAGTATCAATGCGGTTATCGCAATCATCAGTCTTTTCTTCATCGATGTCTGAATCTTTTGAACTAATAACGCAAAAAATGACGATTTTGTATGCAAAAGTAGGCCTTTAAAGTGAAAAAAACAATAAAATCACACTAAAAATCATTTTTTTTGGAGATTTTTATCGTTTTTATCAAAAAAAAACATTACTTTTGCGAAGAAAATTCTAATAAATACTTATAAAATTTTAGATTCTAACCCCAAATGGAAACTAAGAAAGATCCAAAAGTAGATCTCGAGGGCAGAAAGACAACCGCGTTGTTGACGGGCCTCGTAGGAATCATGGCGATCCTCTTCATTGCCTTTGAGTGGACACAGACAACGTCACGCAAGGGTAATGCCTTCCAGCGCAATGACGTAATTGAAGAGGAAGAGGAAATCGTTATGACGGTGCAGAACAACACACCTCCCCCGCCGCCTCCGCCGCCCATGCCCGATGTCATTGAACAGCTCACAGTCGTCGAAGACGATGTGGAGATCGAGGAAGTTGAGGTACAGAGTGTTGAAGACGACAGCAACACAGAAGTACAAGTGATGGACCTTAACGCCGATTCAGGACCTTCTGAAGAAGAGGAAGCCGATGCCAATCAAATCTTCACGGTCGTTGAGCAGAACCCTGAGTTCCCCGGCGGAGAAGCTGCGCTCATGCAGTTTATCAAAAAGACCCTAAAATATCCTCCCTTCGCCGCAGAGAATGGCATTCAGGGTCGTGTAACGCTTTCGTTCACGGTCGAGAAGGACGGTTCTATCGGCAACATCGAGGTAATGCGTTCTCCCGCCGACGAGCTCTCCAAGGAGGCCATTCGCGTGGTAAGCGCCATGCCCAAGTGGAAACCCGGTAAGCAGCGTGGTAAGCCGGTACGCGTGAAGTACGTACTTCCCGTCACATTCCGTCTCCAGTAATCCCCCCGAGGACATTAATGTTTCAGAAGGAAGATTGTTCCCAGACGGACAATCTTCCTTCTTTTTCCTCTTTTCCCATGTTCACCCAACAAGAACTTTCACGCCTCATCAACACCGCCATCGAGCGTATCTCCTACCCCGACTTGGCACCCAACCTTTTCGATCCTGTCCAGTACATGCTCTCCAGCGGCGGCAAACGCGTGCGCCCCTGTCTCGTCCTGATGTCGGCCAATCTCTTCAGCGACGATATCCAGCCGGCTCTCACTCCGGCCATTGGCCTCGAAATATACCATAATTTCACATTGCTCCACGATGACGTCATGGACAAAGCTCCCGAACGTCACGGCAAACCCACAGTCCACCTCAAGTGGAACGAAAATGCGGCAATTTTGTCGGGCGACGCCATGCAGGCTCTCGCCTACACCTATATATCCACCGTCCCCACGCCTGTGCTCCGTCCCGTCATCGAGGCGTTCAACAAGATGAACGTCGAAATCGGAGAAGGACAACAACTCGACATTGACTTCGAGACACGCTCCGATGTCACTGCCGACGAGTACATCCGAATGATACGGCTCAAAACATCCGTTCTCCTCGGGTGTGCCCTCCGCATGGGCGGTCTCATCGGTCGTCAGCTCGCCATCGACAGCCACAACGGACTCGAAGGCAAACCCGAGGACATAGATCTCCTCTACACCTTCGGAGAGAATGTCGGACTGGCCTTCCAGCTTCAAGACGACTGGCTCGACTGCTGGGGTGATCCCGCCACCTTCGGCAAACGTATCGGCGGAGACATACTCTGTAACAAGAAGACCTATCTCCTCATCCATGCCCTCCAGATGGCCGACGGAAAGAACCTCGAAACCCTCTTGCGGGAAATCAATCCCGCCACAGCCTGCATGGGCGAAGAGGAGAAAATCGACTTCTTCCGCAAGGTCTATGTCGATTGCGGTGCCGAGTCGGCTTGCCGCAAAGCCATCGAATACTATCAAGCCACGGCTCTGGATGCCTTGAACCGCATCTCGATTGACCGCAGTCGCACCAAGTCGCTCTCGGCTCTTGCCCAAAGCCTCACCCATCGCAACAAATAATTTTTTTTGTTCCACCTTTTCCTTTTAAATATGTCCTACTACCGCAGACTTCCCAACACGGACATCGGTCGCGTCGAAGCTCTTCGCCGGGCCATCAGTATGGAGGGTTTTCAGGAGAACGGCGAACTTGTCCTCTCCTATCGCACCATCGAGGACGCCCGCCAGCTCATCGTCCCCTTTGACAAGGCTCGCATCCATGCAGCCCAAACCAAAGAGGCTCGTGACAAGTTCTCGCGCACCTACCGCCCCAAATACCGTATGGCGCAGCTCTACGTCAACCACTTCATTCAGGTTCTTCTGATGGCTGTACAGCGCGGCGAAATCAAGAAGGAAATTCTCCCGGCCTATGGACTGGAAACCAAACGCATGCCCGATGTCTATCCCGAGACATCTCTTGTAGAATGGGGCGAACGCATCATCCGTGCCGAGGAAGCACGTATCTCCTCTGGCGGCATCCCCATCTACAACCCGACCATCGCCAAAGTCAAAGTCCATTGGATGGATTTCCACGAGGACTATGAGCCCATGGTGCGTCTGCGTGAGAATTGGGAAAAGGCCCAGGAAGAAGTGGTACGTATGCGTCCCGCTGTCGATGACCTCATCCTCGACATCTGGAACCAGGTAGGCAAAGTTTACGCTGCCTTCCCCTGGCTTGAGCAAGTCAACCGCTCAGCCCGCTTCGGTGTTGTCTATTACGACCGCAAGGATCGCGAACGCCGTCGTGCCGAACGCGAACGCCTCAAAGAGGAAAACCGTCGCAAGCAAATGAATCTCAACATTTAATCACTTAATATCTCTATTTCAAAATGAAGAAAATCAGAGCCGCCGTAGTAGGTTACGGCAACATCGGTCGCTATGCTCTCGAAGCCCTCGAAGCAGCCCCCGATTTCGAAGTGGCGGGCATTGTCCGCCGTCAGGGTGCCCAGGATGCACCTCTTGCCATTCAACAGTATCCTGTCGTCTCCGACATCCGCCAACTCAAGGATGTCGATGTAGCCATTCTCGCCACTCCCACCCGCAAGGTCGAGGAGTATGCCCGCGAGATTCTCGCCCTCGGCATCAACACTGTCGATAGTTTCGACATCCACACATCCATCCCCGCCCTGCGCTCCACTCTCGGTCCCATCGCCCGCGACCACAAAGCTGTGAGCATCATTGCTGCAGGTTGGGATCCGGGTTCGGACTCCATCGTACGCACCCTCATGCAAAGCCTCGCACCCAAGGGACTCACCTACACGAATTTCGGCCCCGGCATGTCGATGGGTCACAGCGTGTGCGTACGTTCCAAGGCCGGTGTCAAGAACGCCCTTTCGATGACCATTCCTCTCGGCGAGGGAATTCATCGCCGCATGGTGTATGTAGAACTTGAAGACGGAGCCCGTCTCGATGAGGTCACGGCTGCCATCAAGGCAGATCCTTACTTTGCCAGCGACGAGACCCACGTCTTCCAAGTCGAATCGGTCGATGCTGTTCGCGACATGGGTCACGGTGTCAACCTCGTCCGCAAAGGTGTGAGCGGCAAGACGCAGAACCAGCTCCTCGAGTTCGACATGAAGATTAACAACCCCGCCCTCACGGGTCAGGTGCTTGTCAATGTCGCCCGCGCCTCCATGCGCCAGCAACCCGGTTGCTACACGATGATTGAGATTCCCGTCATTGACATGCTCCCCGGCTCTCGAGAGGACAACCTCTATTTGGTATAAACAGGTCCCGCAAGGCTTCAAAAACAAGCAGTCCCGCCCAATGGCAGGACTGCTTTGTTTTTGCTGTGGACGGACGAAACCCGTGACGGATTTACAGAGCATCCACCTCTTTGTCCAGAAATTCCACAACACTGTCCATTCGGTCGGGGTGGAACCAAGTGACAGAAGAATCTCTCTGAAACCAGGTCATTTGTTTCTTACTGTAGATATGCGTGTTGTGGCAGATACGTTCCCCGGCTTGGTCCAAAGTATAAGTGCCGTCGAGGTACAAAAACATTTCTTTCATGCCAACGGTATTGAGACTGTTGAGATGGCGGAACGGGAGTACACGGCGCGCTTCGTCTGCGAGGCCGTGCTCCAACATCCAACGCACGCGCCTGTCAATGCGTTCGTAAAGTTCAGGACGTTCGCGACGAAGTCCCACTTGGACGATTCGGAAAGGCCGTTCCTTACGCACGCCTGTGTGGAACGAGGAAAAGGGTTTGCCCGCAGTGAGACACATCTCGAGTCCGTGGAGCACCCGCTGGGTATTGCGACGATCCACACGGCTGTAATAATCGGGATCGAGGAGCCGAAGGTGAGCCAAAACCGAATCCAAACCCTCTGCCTCATAAAGCCGACGCACCGAAGCCCGGGCCTCTGGATCGACATTGGGCATATCATCAATTCCTTTCACTACGGCATCGATGTAGAGCATTGAGCCGCCCGACATGACCAAAACATCCCGATGGCGGAATTCCTCCTCCATGACTTGCAAAGCATCCAACTCATATTGAGCCGCCGAGAACGATTCGTCAAGCCCCTTAGTACCCACGAAATAATGTTTCACCCTCGCCTGTTCCTCCGGCGTGGGCGCAGCCGTACAAACGGGTATGTCGCGATAAATCTGTCGCGAATCGGCATTGATGACGGGCGACCCGAAATGCTCGGCGATTTGCAGGGAGAGTTCGGTTTTGCCCACAGCCGTGGGACCGAGAAGGACGATGAGAGTCTTCATGGCAATCAGTTGTTCTCCTCAGGAATTGTTTCGTCCTCACCGGACTCCTCGTCGAGACGGTCTTCCCAAAGATAATAACGGGTCTCGCTCACAAGCACTCCGCTGAGAGCCAGCAAGCAGATGAGGTTGGGAATTGCCATCAGAGCGTTGGCCGTATCTCCGAAATTCCACACAAGTTCGAGCGCCCAATTGGCTCCTCCGAAAGTGGCCAAAATGAGCAGGATGCGATAAATGCGGCGGGCAGCGGCGTGATGGGTACCGAACAGATACTCGAGGGCTTTCTCTCCGTAGTAGGCCCAACCCAAAATGGTGGAGAAGGAAAATGTGAAAATCGCAATGGTGAGCAGGAGTTTGCCCACGCCGATGCCTCCCACATAAACCGGTATCTGGTCGAAAGCCCGCTGCACCAGCGCAGCTGATGCCGACGAATCGACCCCGTTGTCGGCCATGATGGCAGTAACAATCACCAACCCTGTCAAAGCACAAACCACGACGGTGTCCCAAAAAACAGAGGAAGAAAGTACCAACGCTTGGCGTACGGGATTGCGTGTTTGGGCCGCAGCCGCTACAATAGGCGCACTGCCCATACCTGCCTCGTTGCTGAACAGTCCGCGAGCCACACCGAAATGCATGGCCACCATGATGGTCGAACCGACAAAACCGCCGCCGGCAGCTTCGCTCGTGAATGCCCGACGTACGATTTCAACCAAAGCATCGTCAATCCACTCGAAATTGAGAATCAGCAAAATGACACAGCCCACCACATAGAATACAGCCATGAAAGGCACCAGCTTGTCGCAGACACGGGCTATGCCTTTGATGCCGAAGAAGACAACTGCCGCGATAAGGAGGGCGAGAACCAACCCCATCCAAACAGGACTCCATCCGAAACTCTCGACACCTACCGTCACGATGGCATTGCTCTGAATCATGCAGCCGATGCCGAAACTGGCAAGAAAAGTACAAAGGGCAAAGACCACAGCCAGCCATTTGCATTTCATTCCACGCTCGATGGCATACATGGGACCGCCTATCATCTCTCCGTCGGTTTTGCGAACACGGTACTTGATGGAAAGAAGGCCTTCGGCATACTTCGTGGCAATGCCCAAAATACCGGTCAACCAACACCAAAACACGGCACCGGGACCGCCCATGACAATAGCCGTAGCCACACCGATGATGTTGCCCGTGCCGATGGTAGCTGCCATCGAAGTCATCAGAGCCGAAAACTGGCTTACATCGCCCGAGGAATCTTTGTCGTGGGTCAAGGAGAGACGGATGGCTTTGCCCATGTAACGCTGGGGGAAGCGCAGACGGACAGTGAGATAGAGATGTGTCCCTACCAAAAGGACAATCATGGGCCACCCCCACAACCAAGCGTTGACAGAAGTGAAGAATGCATTCAATGTTTCCATTGTTTCAATTGAGTGATGAAGTGGGCAACGCCGTCGTCGTCGTTGCTCCGGGTAATTAAATCTGCCGCCTCGAGCACAGGCCCTTTGGCATTTGCAACAGCGACTCCGGTGCCGGCCCAGTTTATCATGGGGATATCGTTGTAGGCATCGCCAATGGCTATAAAATCTGAGGACGGGACTCCCAAATGACGGGACAGGCATTGCAGGCCGCTGGCCTTGTCCAATCCCTGCGGCACAAATTCGAGGAAAAAATCTTCGGAACGGAAAAAGTCGAACGGCAAGGCAGGCTGTTGTCGGAGAGACTCTTCCAAAGCAGCCAAACGGACCGGTTCGCCCACTACGATGCATTTGGAGAGCGGAATGCCGTCCACCGCCTCAAGGAAGGAATCAACCCCACGGGGTATCATACGATTGGCCCGGGCGGATTTCTGAACGTAAGGCGAGAGCGGTGTCTCGGTGAGAATCTCCTGCCCCACATAAGTCATGACAGAGAAGGGCGGTTGTCCTATATTATATATAACAGGTACAGCCTCAGCCGGGAGAGACTGGCGAAAGAGACACTGCCGGTCGCTCCACCTCACGATTTCGCCTCCGTTGAAAGCCACGACCCAACCGTCGTAACGGTCGAGCTGCAGGAGGTCTGCCACCGGTGCGATTCCGTTGACCGGACGGCCGGAATCAATGACGATACGCAACCATCCTTCCTGTTGGGTCGTGAGGAGGGTCTGAAGTGTGAAAGACGTGACGTTCTTGTCGCTTGTAGTGAGTGTACCGTCGAGATCTACCGCAAGCCAGATTACAGGAGTCTCCGCATTATTCATTGCCATCGGGAAGATCTTCGTCAGCAGTTATTACTTGGCTTTCTTCCGACTCGGGAATGTCCGCATTGACAGTCACTTCGCGGTCATTGAGCAGACAGGTAAAGCCATCCTGCGAACAAATAAAATCAATCAGTTCGGTCGAAACATGCACACGTGCCGAAGACACCATCGTCACAAAATAGTCCTTCACCGGATCAGCCAACTGGACAAAGAGCAAGGTCTGGGGATTGCTGTCCTTGTTGGCGTCGGCAATCTCGTCATGCAGCAGACGGGCGGAGGCCGTCGAGAGTTTGGTGGAATCGACCACAACAGTCATCTTCTCGAGCAGAGAATCGGCCACGCTGTCGAGCTGTTGTATCTGCTGTATCTGCAAATCCCAGTCGTCCGGCTTCTGCGGAGCGGCTCCGTGCAGATACCATTTGGGTCCGAATTTGAGATGAAGCAACACATAGAGACCCTCCTTGCCGAAATTGCGATATTTGATGAAATCTTCGCGCCACAACATCAGTTCGTACGACCCCGAATAGTCCTCGACAGTGATAGCTCCGTAGTTGGCTCCTTTTTTGGTGTAACCTTCGCGCCACTTGGTGACAATACCGCCGCACACGATTTCGGAACGCGAAAAGAGATTCTCCGGGTGTTCAAACTCGACGAGTTTCGTGTTGCAAGCATATTCGAGCTGGAACTTATAGTCGTCGAGCGGGTGAGCCGAGAGATAGAGACCTACATATTCTTTCTCCTTATTGAGACGTTCAAGCGTACTCATGGGAACCCCTTCGGGAATGGCAGGATGGGCTATCTCGACTGCGGTTTCTCCGAAGTCGGCAAAGAGTGAATTTTCGGCTTCCCGTTTGTCGGCCTGAAAACTCTGGCCGTAGCGCACCAGCGTGTCGAGGAAGGTCTCCTTCTGGTTGACAGTTCCAATGTACTGATGACGGGCCACACGGGCGGAAAGCGAGTCGAAGGCTCCGGCATAGACCAAAGCTTCGAAACACTTGCGGTTCACCTTCGACAAGTCAATACGCTCGGCGAAGTTAAAGATGTCGGTGAAGGGACCGTTGGCTTCACGTTCGCGGACAATTGCTTCGGCTGCACCCTCGCCCACGCTCTTGATACCTGCCAGACCATAACGCAGGGCACCCTCCTTATCGACCGAATAACGTTCTCGCGAAAGGTTTATGTCGGGACCTTTGACTTTGAGACCCATCTTGTGGCACTCGTCCATGTATTTGGTGAGCGTATTGATGTCCTTGAGATTTCGCGACAGGACGGCTGCCATATATTCTGCAGGATAGTGAGCCTTGAGATAAGCCGTCTGATAGGCCACCCACGAATAGCATGCAGCATGCGACTTGTTGAAGGCATAGGAGGCAAACTTCTCCCAGTCGGCCCATATCTTCCCGAGCACCTTGGGGTCGTAGCCGTGACGCTCTCCTCCCTCGATGAACTTGGGCTTCATGGAATCGACTATTTCCTTCTTCTTCTTGCCCATCGCCTTACGCAGAGCGTCACTCTCGCCACGTGTGAAATCGGCCAACAGACGCGAGAGAAGCATGACCTGTTCCTGATAGACGGTGATGCCGTAGGTGTCTTTGAGATACTGCTCCATGCAGGGAATGTCGTACTTGATTTCCTCCTTACCGGTCTTGCGGGCGATGAAAGAGGGGATGTAGTCCATGGGACCCGGACGGTAGAGAGCGTTCATGGCGATGAGGTCGCCGAACACCGTGGGATGCAGTTCGCGCAAATACTTCTGCATGCCGGGCGACTCGAACTGGAAAGTCCCCACCGTGCGCCCCTCGCAGTAGAGTTGATAGGTGAGCGGGTCGTCGATGGGTATGTTGTCGAGGTCGATGATGTCTCCCGTCGTGTGACGGATGTTGTCGAGCGCTTCGTTCATGATGGACAGCGTCTTGAGCCCCAAGAAGTCCATCTTAATCAGTCCCGTTGATTCGATGACGTGGCCGTCGTACTGCGTCACGAGAAGTTTGGTTCCGTGGTCATCAACCACCGAGACAGGGACAACGTCGGTGATGGGTTTACCGCCGATAATCATACCGCAGGCATGCACACCCGTACCCCGGACATTGCCCTCGAGCATCTGTGCGTACTTCATCGTATTGTAAACCTTGGGATCCTGACTCTCGCAGGCTTCCTGAAGTTCGCGGTTGATTTTGATGCAGTTCTTGAGGTTGAGTTTGAGGGGCTTTCCTTTCTCATCGACCGCCGAATCAGGCATTCGGTCGGGAATCAGACCGGCCAGATAGTTGGCCTGGGCAATAGGCACCTTCTCGACACGTGCCACGTCTTTGATGACCATCTTGGTGGCCATCGTGCCGTAGGTGATGATATGAGCCACGCAATCGGCACCGTACTTTTCCTGCACCCATTCGATAACCTTGGCACGTCCGTCGTCGTCGAAGTCGGTATCAATATCGGGCAAGGAGATACGGTCAGGATTGAGGAAACGTTCGAAGAGGAGGTCGTATTTCAGTGGGTCGAGTTTGGTGATGCCCAAGCAATAAGCCACTACCGAACCGGCTGCGGAACCTCGCCCGGGACCCACCGAAACGCCCAATTCGTTACGTGAAGCGTTGATGAAATCCTGCACGATGAGGAAGTAGCCCGGGAAACCCATCGTCTTCATCACATGGAGCTCGAAAAGGATGCGTTCCTCGACCTCTTCCGACAGCGGGTCTCCGTAGAGACGGTGAGCTCCTATCATGGTCAGATGTCTCAGATAGTCGGCCTCGAACTTGATGCGATAGAGTTTTTCGTAGCCGCCGAGCTTTTTGATTTTGGCCTCGGCTTCTTCCTGCGAAAGGACGACATTGCCGTGCTCGTCGCGCGTAAACTCTTCGAAAAGTTGCTGCTCGGTAAACTTCTGGCGGTATTCTTCCTCTGTGCCGAAGCTCTCCGGAATGGCGAAACTGGGCATCAGGGGCGGGTTCTCGATGTCATACTCTTCCACCTTGTTCACGATTTCGACCGTATTGCTCAGTGCCTCGGGAATGTCGGCGAAGATTTCGTTCATCTCGGCCGTTGTCTTGAACCATTCCTGTTTGGAATAACGCATACGCGTCGGGTCGTCCAAATCCTTGCCCGTGTTGAGACAGAGCAAGTGATCGTGGGCCTCGGCGTTTTCCTCGTCCGCAAAATGGACATCGTTGGTGCAAATCAGCTTTATCCCGTGTTTGCGAGCCATTTGGACGAGCCAGGGATTCACTTTGGACTGCAAGCGGAAAGCCTCGCGGTTGCTGTTGGGGTCGTTGCTCTTGTGGCGCTGAAGTTCAAGGTAATAGTCCTCCCCGAAAAGCTCCTTGAACCAGAGCACTGCCTCCTCGGCCTTCTGCACCTCGCCTTCCAGATACAATGCCGGCACTTCACCGGCAATGCAGGCCGAACAGCAGATGAGTCCCTCGCGATACTGCCTCAGGAGGTCGTGGTCGATACGCGGACGCATATAGAATCCGTCGGTCCAGCCTTTGGAAACGAGCTTTACAAGATTGTGGTACCCGGTTTGGTTCTTGGCCAAGAGGATGAGATGCCAGCCGCTCATGTCGATTTTTGCCTCACGCCGGGTGTGGCTGCGACGTGCACAATAAACTTCGCAGCCGAAAATGGGTTTGCAGCGGGGCTTGCCTTCCTTCTCGAGACTTTTGTTTTTGGATTTGGCAACATCGAAAAACTCCTTGATACCGAACATGTTACCGTGGTCGGTAACAGCCATTCCGGGCATACCGTCGGCAGCGGCTTTGTTGAAGATTTTGGCGATATTGCATTGTCCGTCCAAAATGGAATATTGGGTATGGACATGAAGATGGGCAAACGGTTCCATTTATACTGTTTTTTTCATTTTGTTGATGTAACGGACGAGCAGCCAATTGGATATCAGAGCCGACAACACATCGGCAATGGGATGAGTCCACCACACACCGTTGACGCCATAGTGAGGCGGAAGAATGAGGAGCAGCGGAAGGAGGAAAAGCAGTTGTCGGGTAGTAGAAAGGAAGACAGCTGTTTTGGCCTCACGCACCGACTGGAAGAAAGATGTGATGATGATTTGTCCGCCCACAACGGGGAATGCCATCAACATGATGCGAAGAGCCGGGACACTGGCATCCAGCATGGCGACATCTGTGGTGAACATCATGGCCAGCTGACGGGGAAAGAGAGCAATGAACAAGTAACCGACAGCCATGATGCCCGTGGCCCAGCCATAGGCTTGCCACAAGGCCGAGGAGACGCGGTTGTAGAGGCGGGCACCCAAATTGAATCCGACAATGGGACGCAGCCCCTGCGAAAAGCCGAGCGCCATGAGAAATGCAAGCTGTGAAATGCGGTTCACGATGCCATAGACACCCACGCAGCGATCGCCGTCGGCACCGCCTTGCTCCATAAGGGCACGGTTGATAAAAATCACTATGATACAGCCGCACACATTGATGAAGAAAGGACTCATACCGATAGAGATAATCTCGCGGATTACCTTGCCGTTGAAAATCAGTCCGAACTTCGAAAAATGAACAAAGTTCGTATGGTTGCGAAAATGAAGTATCTCATACGCAAAAGCCAACAATTGTCCGAGCACCGTAGCCAGCGCCGCCCCGCGCATTCCCCAGCCGAAGCCGAAGATGAAGAGGGCATCGAGCAGGATATTGGCCACGACAGCAATCAATTGGGCGGTCATCGCCTTCTTGGGGTGTCCGGTGGAACGCAATTGGTCGTTCATCCCGAGGAACGTGTGTGTAATCACATTGCCCAAGAGGATAATCTGCATGTACTCACGTGCATAAGGCAGCGTATTCTCCGAGGCCCCGAAAAGCCGAAGCATCGGGTCGAGAAAGAGGAGACCCAGCACGGTGATAATCAGTCCCACCGTGACATTCATCCTCAGCATATTGCCGAAGACAATGAGTGCCGCCTTCTGGTTGTTCTCGCCCATGCGAATGGAAGCCAGTGCTCCCGAGCCCACACCCATCATGGCACCAAAGGCCGACGAGATGTTCATGAGCGGAAATGTGAGTGCCAGTCCGGCAATGGCCAACGGGCCTGCTCCGTGACCGATGAAAATCGAATCACAGAGATTGTAGATAGACGATGCCGACATCGCAATGATAGACGGTGTGGCATATTCGAGCAACAGCTTCCCCACAGGCTTGGTGGCCAAATCGAAGGAGCGGGCGTCGCTGTATTTGTTATTCAGATTTTCTTCTTCCATAATACATCAAAAGTTGGTCGCAAAGTTACAAAAAAAATCTCAAAAAAACAAACTTTTGGATAATTTTTTATTATTTTTGCCGTCAAATGAGTTTTTATTGACCGTTTTTTTGGTCATTTCAAAAATTATCAGTATTTTTGTCCCGATTTATGCGCATATATAAGCGCGCGAATACGCGAAATTGAAATAAACAGATATTAATCCGTCACAAAATATGATGACCCTGTTTCATAAAAAGATTGGTACGAAATTCAAGACATTGGCTCTTGCTGCCCTGATTGCATTGGGCGGGTTGGCTGCCGTGATGTATGCAAGCCCCGAGGTTGACACCTGGGACGGAACGCTCGAAAAGCCTCAGGATTGGAAACTCGGCACGAAAGACGACCCCATTATCATCAAGTCGGCCGAAGAGTTCGCTTATGTACTCGCCAAATACGACAATACGACATCTGTAGGTACAGCGTACTACAAACTTGCCTGTGATGTCGATCTCAACAACATCGACTGGAGTTTCCCCAATTTCAAAGGCTCAACTTCCTTCGTGGGTCACTTCGATGGAGACGGACACGTTGTCAAAAACATCAACATCCAGGTGCTTCATTCGCGTCTGCCCCAGCGTTTGGCTCTCTTTCCTTCCTTAGGCGGCGATGCCTCCAGCAAGGCCGAAATCAACAATCTTCACATTGAGAACATTACCTTCGTGCACGAACAAAGCGACACCGAGATGGGAGCCGACCTCATCATCGGCGGCCTTGTGGGCACAGTGTATCCCAACGCCACGATTCGCAACTGTACGGTCAGGAACATGAAGGTCATCAACAATTGCACCAAAGAAAAAAACAACAAAAAAATAGAGTTTGTTTCCATCGGTGCCATCGTCGGAGCCTTTGAGCCCAGTCCTCAGGTCTTTGTCGAAAATTATTCCCCTCTTGAAGGCCAGATGATAAACTGCTCCGGCGATATGAGCAAGTTGGAAGCCGGCATTTGGGAACAGAGTCTGACCTTCCACGTCGAGAAACATCAGGGTCGCATCAGCGACGAAGCCGCCATCGGACGGGCTTTGAAAAAGAGCGACATCGCACTCAATATCGTCAAAGACAGCCATACCGAATATCATGTCAGCCTGTCAGACAACAGCGAAAAGAAACACAAATACAATTGGAAATTCAACGGAGAGGAACTGGCCGAACACAGCTATAAAGTGACCATTCCCCACAACATCTCGGAAAGCACGCTCTCCGTCGAGCAACTCGACGGCAAAGAGGTGGTTGCCAATGCGACCATCAATATCGAGGCCGAACCGCTGCAGGTGGTCATCACCAATATCAGGCGTTCGGGCAAAAACTACAACCTCACAGCCTCCGTTCTTTCCAAAAACAAAGAGGACATCTCGCACGATTTCAGTTTCTCGTGGCACGACATGGACCGGGAGCACAAGGTATTCGGCACCAGCCAGACTCTCACGGGAGCCGACAGCACCCATTGCTACCACATTGTAGCCCGCCATCGTCGCAACCCCAACTGCATCATCGCCACCTATCATTCGTTCTACAATCCCGTCTATGTGGCACCTCACGCCATCACCGGCAGAGAGGCACAGCAGTACACCCTCAATGGACAGGAATATGCCGAGGGCAACGATGCCAATGACGGCAAAACGCCCGAGACGGCTGTCAAAACTCTCCGCCGAGCCTACGAACTGCTCAAATCCGAGGCCGACGGAGGCAATTACTGGAACAACATGATTGTCATAATGGGCGACTACGACGAGGCCGTCTTCAATACCCATCATGACCAGTATCAGGAACATCGCAACGCCAATTACTTCAAGAAAGACAAACCCGCAACCCTCACGGGTCTTTACGGCAACATCTGCAACGGACGCCTCAAGATGATAAGCGAGTGTAATGTGATTGATGCCGAGACACGCTTCGAATCGCTCCAGATTCACGGCAGCGACGAATTCGACGGACGTCTCTTCGTGCTCTATGCCCAAGACCACAATCTCACCATGGGCGACGGACTCCGCATGGAAGGCTACGACCCCATGCCTGCCACCCGAGGCAACCAGCCCGGCATCCATTCGCCCAATATCTCGATTTTCGGCGGTTATTACAACAACGACGTTCCTTCGCTGAAACGCCGTCCCCATCGCATGATTTTCTACTCGGGATACTACGGACGTATTGTAGCCGGCGACCGCTCCGGCCGGAATCTGGACCATACCGGCAACGTTTCCGGTGCGCCCGACAACCCGATTCGGTCCTATATCCGCATCGAAACGGCCAATAACTCCAACCCCGGACACTACACCAACGATGTCTCGCTCCTGGTGGGAGGACAGGCCGACGGCTCCTGTTTTGCCACCGACACGATTGATGTGAATGCACCCTCCCGTGTGGGCCGTGTCATCAGCGGCAACATCGGCTACGGTCGTGAGGCTTTCGTTCGCGAGGGCAACAAGAATTCCCTTCGCCCCGCCGACTCCTACTTCGGACAGGTAATCTTCAACCTTCGCGGAGGTACTGTGTCGGAACTCTACGGCAGTTCCCTGGGCCGCAACGGACACTCCATTCACCCCGAAGACGAACTCGTCGATTCCTGCCAGACCTATTTCTACGGTCGTATCTTTATCGAACTGTACAACGGTAAAGTCAACGGAGAAGTTTACGGCGGCGGTGCCGGCGGCGTAGTCGGTCTCGGCACGGACAAATATCACACTTTCGACCCCCATATTCCCTACATGAAGGGAGGGGAGGTGCTTTACGGCTCTTATGACCAGGCCAAGGGCCGTCTCCCCAAAGTCTCAATCGGAGAAACGGAAACACTTGATTTGAACGAAACCGAAATACACATTGATTTGATGGGCACATCACGCGTCAGGGGTTCAGTCTATGGCGGCGGATACGGCTACAGCGGACTTCTGCCTACGAGTTACGCTTCGAGCCAGTCAGGCTCCGTCTTCGGCAATGTGTTCGTTCAGGTGAAAGACCAGGCGGTCGTCGAACACAATGTCTTCGGCGGCGGGCGCGGCACACTGATTTACTATGACAATCTCGACGATGCCGGATACAGCCGTACCACGTCGGGCATACAGCTCAGCGAGCAGAACGTAAGTTGTCTGGGTTGCGTCTATGGCAAAGTATGGATAGATCTCTCCGGCGGACATGTCATAGAGAGTGTCTATGGTGCCGGACGCGGTGTGCCCTATCGTGCCAACAAGGACAGTGCCGGCATCAACGATGTCCACCGCATGGCTGCCGTTTACGGTTCGTCGAACATCCACGTGAGCGGCAATGCGCTTGTCGATGAATCTCTCTACGGAGGCGGCATGGCAGGCAATGTCTTCAAGTCGGGAGCTCTGTCCGACTACGACGACGGGTGCGCACATATCGACATCGAAGGCGGACGTTTCCGCAATTCCATCTACGGCGGCGGCAATGGTCTTTTCTCCTCAGGGCAGAACACCCAATACACGTCTTCAGCCGACATCGAAGGCGACACCTATCTCTTCATACGGGGCGGCGAATTCGTTTGGGATGAAGAATCCAACTTCTTCGAGACAGCCGGTCGCAATTACAACATAGTGGGAGGCGGGCGCCGTTATTCTGTCGTCCACGGCAATACCTATGTCATTGCCAACAAGTCGCTCTTCTCAAAGGCTTTCATCGACTCGGCACGAATCAACCACTGGGAGTACAACCGCCTCATGGCAAAAAACTTCTCCGTCATCGGCGGCGGCTACGGCAACAACGCGCTTGTGATGGGCGACACCTATGTGACGCTCGATTGCAAAGAGAATGTGAACCTTGAGGAGCAACTTCCTCTCTATTTCACCAACGGAGGCCACAACAGAGAGTTCGACAGTGATGTGAATCGCATGCTTCCACACATTTCGTTTCTGGATGTCTTCGGCGGAGGTTTCTCGGGGGCTGTCTATGGTTCTACCCACGTTACCGTCAAGGGCAATTCCCTGCTCCGCAACCTCTACGGCGGTGGTGTCTATGGCAAGGTGGGTGTGCGTGACTCGTTGCTCAACGAGAGCGACAAGCTCATCTCCGACAACACCCGTTCCTATACCACCGGTTCCTATGTGGACTTCCTGTCGGGCATGGCGTTCAATATCTTCGGCGGAGCCTTCATGGGTGACATCACGGGCGAGACGCATATCACTGTCGGTTCCCTCTCTGATGCAGCTTCCAACAGCCGCATCTACCTCATGTCGGTCTATGGAGGCAACGATGTGAGCGGTAAGATAGCAGGCAACAACAACGAGAATTACGGTGCCAATCTCGACATCTGGGGCGGCAGAATCCGCCACGCTGTCTATGGTGCCGGCAACGGCCATTTGAGCAGTTCCCATTCGCCCAATCCGTTCGAAAAGGAGAAGTCCGTTATCAACCTCTTCAATCCTGACGCTACAGAATATACACTGCCCCATTTGGCCTGTACGAAGATTCGGCTTGCCGGTATCGACGAGAACAACAAGGTGAACATCGAAGGCTCCTTCTTCGGCGGCGGCAACTGTGCATCCGTCGGCATCTTTGACCGCGACTCTCTCTTCAGCGAAGGCAACTTCGGATCTGCACGTCAGGTGCCCATGCCCAACCGCGGCCGTATTCTGATTAATGTCGGTTCTCATGTATCGGTTCGGTCCTTCTTCATGGGCTCCGACGGAAAGGGTCTGCTCAAACAGGTGCCCTACTATCGTCTCCACGGCGATTGGGTCAAAGGCTTCCGTTCCAACGAGGATTTCCGCCACTACTGCTCGATGATAGACTTCGCCGGCACTCCCCGACTCACCTTCAACAACGACAATTCATTCAAAAACGAATATCCCATCCTCGACTTCTTCGGTGACAAACGCGTGTTCGAAACACCGGGCGAGATGGATTCCAAGGATATTGATGTCCACGTCTTCTTTGGCGGCAGCAACCGCGGTTCTATGATATCCGACTCCGTGTACATTTATACGCTGCCGGCCGGTCTCACCATCCACAAGTCCATCACGGGAGGCTGCAACAACGCCTACCTCTCCTATCTGGAAACGGAAGGACCCGATGCAGGTACTTTGCGCGAACGCTTCGGCGGTTTCATTCCGATGAACGTCAATACCGAGCAGTACCACCGCCTTCAGCTCAACGTATTCAACAAGTTCGAGCCCGTGACCTACCAGATCAATCCCAAGACAGGCGCAAACAAGTTCTACGGCTGTAATATGTACGCCGGCTGCTACTACCGCGGTGTCATCTACGGTGCCACCTCAGTCAATTTCCATGCCGACATCGTGGGTGAAGACTCCAACATGTCGGACGAAGGTCCCATCTTCGATGCCGCCAACTGGCTCAACCACGATGCAGGCATCCTCTACGGCGGAGGCTACGGCGATTCGACCGAAGTCATCGGCAACACCTACATCTCCATGACCGGTGCGCGCCTCAACGGAGACATCTGTATTCCCAACCTTCTCGATGCCTTCGGCGGAGGTATGAAAGGCCGCGTTGTGGGTCGAACGAGCGTCACCTACAACGGAGAAGTGACCGGCGCTTCTCCCCTTCTGGCCACGAAGAAAGGCATTTGGGGCAAAATGTTCGGCGGAGGCCGTCAAGGCTCTGTGGTGGGCAAAAGTGCCTTAATGCCCGGTCGCAACGCTCCCGCAGGTGTCGGAACACGTGTCTATGTCTATAGCGGCATCGTCGATCAAGTCTTCGGCGGAGCACGTATGGCCGACATCGAGGGTGGAACCTATGTCGAAATCAACGACCACTCCGAGCACCATTTCCACACCATCGTGCGTAAGGTATATGGAGGCAACGATGTGGCCGGCAGCATAGGCTCCGGCAAGGTGAAACCCATATTTGAAAACAAGCATGCCGTTCGCAACACCTTTGTGCGCATCACGGAGGATCCCAAAAAAGACGGACATTACTCGGGCTTCCCCTTTGTGGGTGAATTGTTCGCGTCCGGAAACGGCAACTACGGTCCTCACCTCGAGAACTACTCCCGCATCCGTCGTTCTTACGAAGGCGGCTATCTCTACACCGACCGCGACTCAGTGCTCCTCACCGGCAAACGCCGTCCCCACGTCGATTCGGCTTATGTCGAAGTCACCGGAGGGTCTGTCATGAACCTCTACGGCGGCGGCAACAATTCGGTTGTGGACAAAGACGTGGTCATCTCCATTCGCTACAATGACGACAACATCGGCGCACGTGCCACTTTCGACAGCCACATGTCATCCGACTGCTACCAGCGCGGCAAGTGGCTCACATCGATGAAATCCATCCGCGACGGCATCATCGACGACGGTGAGAAAATCTACTCCGAGGACAACATACACCGCATCTTCGGCGGCAACAACGAGATGGATATGAACGTACAGCCCAAATGGCGTCTGCGCAAAGGCAACATCGGCACCATATACGGCGGCTGCAATGTCGGCTCGGTCATCTACTACAACGAGGCCGCCGACCGCAATCTCCACACGGGTGCAGGCGGTGTGCCCGGTTACACCCTCGACCTCAACTATCCGGAACTCACGGCCAAGAACGTCTTCGGCGGTTCGCGTATGGGCACTGTTCAGGCTTGCCGTTTGACCTATAATGCCGACGGTAGCCGCATTGACAAAATAGAACCTGTAGAATTTGCCGACAACCAATACGGCGTGACCGTCAATATCTCCAACGGCAGCTTCGGGCGTGTGTTCGGCGGTAACGACATCACAGGCACCATAAACAACGGTACCCACCTCGAAATATCCGGCGGACAATGTGACGAGATTTACGGTGCCGGCAACGGTGAGTACATCTATAAGGTGGATCCCAACGTCAACAAGGTGACCGAAATGTGGGACAATGAAGGCCGCCGCTGGTATTACCTCGTCCCCGCCATCGACACCCTCGGCGGCAGCAAACCCTCTCCCATCGAGAAGGTGCGCGTCATCAACCGCTATCGTCCCAACATTGCCAAATCGTTCATCGAGATTGCAGGCGGCATCCGAAGGGACCTCTCCCGAAGGATGACCTATGTCTTCGATGCCATCTACTGCGGCGGCAACTGCTCCACAATTCTGTCTCCCAACGGCGGTCAAGGCAAGGTGCGCCTCGAAATCGGAGGCCAAATTGTGGCCAACAACATCTTCCTCGGATCCAACGGTGCCAACCTCATCAAGGATGACTATACGAAGTACATCTGTCAGTACAACAACCTTTCGAGTGAACCCAACGATACCGACAAAGAAGGCAAAACCCTGCTCGACCGTTATATGGAGGCTGTTACGATGTATGCCTTCCCCGAGGACTTCCAGTTCCGTCGCAACTACACCGAGTGCTACATCGGCGACTTCTACCTGGGCGGCAACCGTGGTTCCATCTGCACCCACGGCGACATCTCCATCACCTTCCCCTCGTCGCTCACCGTCTTCGGCAAGATTGTGGGCGGTTCCAACCGCGGTGATATCATTTGTCCCGAACTGACCGGCGGACAGAACATTGCCCATCAGGGCGGCATCTTGTGGGACGGTATCGGCACGAAGCCCAACATCATGCTCAATGTCTTCAGCATCTACCGTCCGAACATAATGGACAAGACCGCCGACAGGCTCAACAACTACCTCCGTCCCACCGACGAGGCTTCCACCATTGTACCCGTCTATAGCGGCTGCTTCCAGAGCGGCATCGTCGAGGGATCCATCGATGCAGACATCACCGACCCCAACGAGAGTCTCTCGATTCCGACCGACAAAGACAGTCAGGAAGACTCCGGCACCCAGTTCTTCGAAATCTCCATGTAAGCGTCCTTCGCAGGAGACGGTTCCTCAAAAGACGTTGTCACTGCAATCGTCGGACAACGTACCTGCCAAATGGGTTCCAAACCTCTATCGGATTCCGATGGACCCGAAAAAAGTTTTTGACAACGCCATCGGATATCGATAGACCCGAAAAAAGTTTTTGGCAACACCATCGGATATCGATAGACCCGAAAAAAGTTTTTGGCAACGCCATCGGATATCGATAGACCCGAAAAAAGTTTTTGGCAACGCCATCGGATATCGATAGACCCCCAAAAAGTTTTTGGCAACGCCATCGGATATCGATGG